>VYLL01000017.1_pt1 | contig 91477 bp, 77 predicted proteins | sample 5114301 | NCBI WGS metagenome assembly VYLL01 (sample SAMN12291809, study PRJNA351875) | freshwater metagenome | isolation source: freshwater lake | place: USA: Michigan, MSU2 Lake | collected 2011-08-16 | reverse complement strand
AAAGACATTTTGTCGAACCGTCAAGGCATCCCTGATAGGTTGCTCTCCAGCATAGCCTATTTCCGTTTCACCATTGACACAACAAACTTAAGAACATCATACAGTAGATATCTATATCCAACCCAAATCTCAAAAATAAACAGCCTAATAAATGTCCATTAAAGACTATCGTCTAAAAACCAGCCTAATAAATGTCCATTACTCCTACTGTTTCGATAAAATCAGGTGACTTTATACCAATGGATGGGAAAATAAATCCCAAATTGGAATTATTTTTTATTGCAATACTGATCGATCGAGAACTTAACTTTTGTATCCCCCAGTTCGAGTGCCTTTTTCCAGTCCGCGCATGCCCCATTCTTGTTACCCAATTGATAATTGAAATTACCTCTTTGCTTGTGGTAGGAAGCATCTTTGGGCTTGATGGCAATGGCATCATCTAAATCGGAAATTCCCGCGCCATAATCCCCTAATTCTGCTTTACAGGCAGCTCTGCCATAAAAGGCAGAGGCATCTTTTGGATTTAGTTTGATAGCTTTATCGTAGTCCGTTTTTGCCGACTCAAACTCGCCATTTTCCTCTTTGATCAGACCGCTATTGTAATACAAATCAGCGTTGTTTGGCTCAAGCGCAATCGCTTTGGCAATATTTTCTAATGCGCCTTTTCGATTCCCTAACCCCAGATAAGCGTTTGCCCGCTCCTGAAAAAGCGCAATGGTGTTTTCGCCTGCCTTCAGCGCTTCGTCAAAATCTCGAACAGACAATTGAAACTCTTGTTGCTCTAGCAGCGATTTGCCTTTTTTGAACAATACCTCTTTACTACGATTGCCTCCAGCTATTGCTTTTTCTAGGTATTCCTGAGCCAACACGTAATTCTTCATTTCATAATATGCTTCGCCCAACTTTTGATAGAAGTTTCCATCTGGTTTTTCTGCTAGTTTTTCCAACAAGCGAAGGTCTTTGATGGCTTCATCAAATTTTTTGATTTTCAAATAGGCGGCAGCTCGGTTTTCGTGTGCTTTGCCATAATCACCTTTTTTGCCAATCGCTGTGCTGAAGTCTGCTATTGCTTCATCAATCTTTTCAATATTGAAATAGGCCTTGCCACGATTATTGTAAATTACTTCATCAATGATTCCATTACCAATGGCTTTTGAGTAATCTTCGATGGCACCCGCAAAATCATTGGTCAGAAATTTGGCATCAGCTCGGTGGTAGTAGGCTGTCATCAATTTTGGATTTTTCTCGAGCGCTGCATTAAAATCCGATAAAGAACCGCTTGCATCTTTACTACTTAGTTTACAGACGCCTCGTATATCAAATACTGTCCCCTCCCGATATCCCCCGGCAATTGCTTTTTCCAGATCAGGTAGTGCAGCAGAATACTCTTTCGCATTGAAACGACACGCGCCACGCCTAAAGAAGATGTCGGCAGAAGTTTCACCAAGCTCAATAGCCTTTGTAAAATCGACAACCGCTTTGACGAAGTCCTGGGTTTCAAAAAAGCAAACTCCGCGAGCCGAATAGGCTTGTTTGACAATCGGATTAGTAGATTGATCTTTTTCGCGACCTTCTACGGACTTGGATAAATCATCGATCGCAGTTTTGTAGTCTTTTTGTTCAAAGCGCGCCAGCCCGAGAAGGGCGAAGTCCTCCACATTCGCAGCACCTGCGGCTGCGACAATGGTAAGATCTGCAACTACCTTGTTCCAATCTTTTAATTGAAAGTTCACAGCCGCTCTGTTTTTAAGAGCTTGGGGATAGTTTGCTTTGATTTGAAGGGATTTGTCAAAATCCGCTAGCGACTCGTTGACTAAATTCAAATTTAGTTTGGCTTTGCCACGGTTGTTGAACACGATCTCATCGGAGGCTCCAAAGGAAATGGCTTTGTCGTAGGCATCTATCGCACCTCTATAGTTTTTCTCTTTGAAGCGCCCATTGCCAACTTGGAAATAAACGTCCTTGTTCTTACTTCCAGCGATCGATGCCTTTTCAAGATTGAGCAACCCTTCTATGTTTTTTTGTTGCTGCATGTAGGCAAGTCCCAAAAATTCAAGCGTTGCTACATCGGGTGCTCCCTTTTGTGCTACTTTTTCTAAATCAGTTATCGAACTTGTAAAGTCTTGCGTCTGGAAATTTGCCTTCCCTCTTTTCTCATAAAGACCTGCTTCTTTTTCGCCACTGACTTCAGCTGCTGTTAGTGCGTCAATAGCAGGCTTCCACTCTTTAGCATCGTATTGCAGGTAACCTAGATAAAGATTTACTTTTCCATCTTTCAATCCAGATTTTACGGCACTTTCCAGTGACGTCTTTGCACCAGCCTTGTCGTTGAGAATATATTTTGAAATGCCCAGCATTTTCTGAAGTTCAGCAGCTGTATCTCCACTACCTTTCACTTTTTCCAGATCTTCAGCGGCACCTTGATAATTTGCTAAGTTGAATCTAACTGTTCCGCGATTTAATAGTGCCTTTGTGTAATCAGCCTTGAGCGAGATCGCTTTGTCGAAATCCGCTAACGAGCCCTTCACGTCACCCAGGCTAAATTTTGCCTTCCCACGGTTATTAAAAACAACAGCATCTGCATTTGTAAATGTTGCCGCCTTGTCATAGAACTTTATAGCGTTTGCGAAATCATTTTTCAGGAATTTAGCATCCGCTACATTTCTAAATGCATCGTAGTCTGAGGCGCCCAATGCAATTGCTTTTTCGAGGTCAATTATTGCATTGTCAACTGCCTTCAGGTTAAATTCTGAATTGCCTTTGTAGAGATATGCTTCTTTAGTGGCTACGCCCAACCCAATGGCGCGACTTAAGGACTCAATAGCTCCTTTGTCGTCTTTTGTGAAGTATTGTGCCGTGCCCAGCTGTTCGAATACTTCTTTGTCACTTACACCCAGTGAAACGGCCGCAGCAAGCGCATTGGCGCTTCCTTGATAGTCTTTCAGTTTTCCTAAACTAATGCCTAACTCGCGAAACACCTCTTTGTCCTTGACTCCCTTTGATACCACTTTGTTGAGAGCTTCAGCACACCCTTTGAAGTCGCCAAGGTTGAATTTGGCGGTTCCAATTTGCTGAAAGATACTTTCATCGCTACGGCCCGCAGCAATGATTCTCTCAAAATCAGATATGGCTCCTTTCCAGTCCTTTAGTTCGAATCTTGTATGGGCTCGGTTTTCCAATGCTTTGTCATAGTCTGGTTTTAACTTCAGCGCCTCATCAAAATCGCTTAGCGCACCCGTGAAATCCTTTAATGTGCCTTTTGCTTTTCCTCTATTGTTAAAAAGCACATAGTCTTTTTTGCCGGTAGCAAATGCTTTGTCATAGTTGGTAATCGCTTCTTTATAGTTTTCAACGCGAAACTTGGCGTTGCCAAGGTTGGCAAACGTCTCAAACTGGTTAACGCCTAGTTGAATGGCTTTTTCTAAATCTGAAATGCACCCTTGGAAATCTTCCAGTTTGTATCTCGTATTTCCGCGAAACTGAAAAACTTCTCCGGTGTTGACCCGCAGTTTTACGGCTTCGTCAAAATCTGCCTTCGCGGTTTCGAATTCACCCAATTGGAAGTGTGCAATTCCCCGTTTAGTATACACTTCTTTATTGCTAAAACCGGTTGTAATTAACTGTGAAAATTGAACGGAAGCCTCCTGATAATTCCCTTTTTTTAAATTCTCCAAGGCGGTTTTGTAAAACACCTGCTGCAAAGAATCCTGGTTCTGTGCAATTGATAAACAGGGCAATAGCGATAAGAAAACGAAGAGGAAACGCATAGCTATGAATTGAGTCTGTAAAAGTAGAAAAATCGTAGGCTGTAATTGATATAATTGGGCCACAACCTTACGTGGGCTGGTTTTAATCTACTTCTGACCTTCTGGCAAAACAATCACTTAGTTTATAGCGACCGTGTACAAATAGTAAAGGGCGAAACTGACCGCTGCGGCTATGAGCAGGTATCCAAATACACGACCGCGGTTGTAGTATCCTTTTACATTCATTTTAAGAGGCTCGAGAAAATACTGTCGGGGAATAACAGAGATATTAAGTAAACGAGTAGGCAAGCGCTAATCAAGTATCCGAGAACACGTGCCCTTTGATAGTAGAATTTCACTGGTAGCATTCTCATAATTACCTGATTTTAAACTTGATACCAGCAATGTACAAATTAATACTTAAAATCTTCAAAAACACCGATGATCTAACCGTAATAGACGCCCAGCAGCATTTGTATTCGCGCAGTAGGTTTTCAGTAACCGTAAGATGGGCTAAGGTTACAGCCGGACTTGAAATTAATGTGGCTTTTTGACAGGTTAGCTAAAAAGTGGCTATTCCTTTTGAGAGCGCAATTTTTGGAAGCCCTTATTTTTTGCGAAACTTTTTGTGGTGATTATCACCACTCCGTTCTTTCCTTTTTCTCCATAAGGCTCTAAAGCCTTCTTTTCCTTAAGAACTTCGATTGATTCGATGTCCTCTGGTTTCACCTTGCCTAAATCACTGCCAGGTAGTTCTATGTTGTCTAAAATAAACAAAGGAGTCGTTTTGGCTAACGCAATTGCGGGTGGATTAATGGTCATCGTCTTGTTTGCTTTCGTTGTTGCTAAGACAACGCCATTCGCTCCTTTTTTGCCATAAAGGCGCTCACCATCCACTTCGTTTAATATTTCTAGTTTTTCGAGATCATTGGCGTCCACCTTAACCAGAGCTAAACTATCGGTAAGTTCTGTTCCATTAAGAATATAGAGTTGTTTTGGCTTAACAAGTTTCCAATCTTTTTTAGCGTCATCAGGCTGGATAAACCTAACGTTTTGCGCAAACGAATGAGTCGAGGCAAATACTGAGCAAATGATCAGGTAAAAGATTTTTTTCATCGCAGTGTTGTTTTGATAAATAAAGATACTCCTTTTTTTGAGTATCATTGATAGTTGTCTACTATGTGTTGACTAATGATCTTGTAGAGCTCAGCTACTGATTCATCTTCTTTTAAAAACTCCAGATGTTTATCCAGAATCTCCAAATCACCTCTGCTTGCGGGACCCGTTTGGGCATTATTGGGGCCGATCGCCAAACTCTTCTGAATTGTTTCTGTAATAAGTGGTTTTAGCCACTCAAAATCTAAACTATTCTGTTGAAGAATGCTTTTCGAAATGGCCAGCATGTGGTTAGTAAAATTCGAGGCAAACACGGCTGCCACGTGCAGAGCCATCCGATCGCCAGATCCGATTTTCACTACTTGATTGCTAAGGGCTCTTGCCATCACTAGCAAGAGTTCATCCGTCTCTTGATTTTGGCTTTCAATGAAAATAGGAATGTTTTTAAAATCGACCTTCTTTTGCTTGCTAAATGATTGAAGTGGATAGAACACTCCCAGGTTCGGAGTAGCAGAAAATTCCAGTTCGCTTAATGGCTGACTACCCGAGGTATGCACTAAAATGGCCTCTTCTGGTAAAATGATTTCCTGGGCAATGCTTCTTATGGCATCATCACTAACAGCAATAATAAAAACAGAAGAATTGCTGGTTGAAAAATCGAGCGAGGCTTTTACTTCAGCTTGATATAAGCGAGAAGTCAACTGTTCAGCATGTCGAGGATTACGACTATAAACCTCTTTTACTACAAATCCAACATTGTCTAGAGCGGGAGCCAAATGCCAGGCCAAATTTCCCGAGCCAATAAAGGAAACGCATACTTCTCTTCTCATTCAATAAAACTAATTAAATATGATGAAAATCAGCATCGAGCATAAAATTCGCCTTTATCTTTCGGCCTTAAATTATAGAAAAATGAGTCAGTTTGTTTCAGCGGCAGAAGCCGTAAAATTAGTTCGATCTGGTGACAGAGTATTTGTTCATGGCAGTGCTGCTACGCCAACCTTATTGTTAGATGCGCTGGCAAAGCGATCACCTGAGTTGAGGGAGGTCGAGTTGGTTGCTATTAGCATGTTAGGGGATCAAGAAATTGCCAAGCCAATGTATCGCGATAGCTTTTATTTTAATTCACTTTTTGTTTCTGCCACAATTCGCGAAGCTGTAAGTGATGGACGGGGTGATTATATTCCCATATTCCTAAGTGAGATTTCCAGACTATTTGAAAAAAAGCTACTGCCGCTCGATGTGGCATTGATCCACGTTTCGCCACCCGATAAACATGGCTTTTGTTCGATGGGCGTTTCTGTTGATGTCGTTAAGTCTGCGGCCAAATATGCCAAAAAGCTGATTGCTCAGGTTAACCCCAACATGCCGCGCACACACGGTGATGGCTTTATTCATGTGAGCCGATTTGACGCGATGGTCGAGTGCAATGATGCCCTTCCTGAAGTTTCATACTCCAGTCAACTAACAGAAGAAGATCTAACAATTGGAAGAAACATTGCCTCATTGGTGGAAGATCGTTCTACTCTTCAATTAGGGATTGGATCCATTCCGGATGCAGCCTTAAAAGCCATGGGGCATTGCAAAGATCTTGGCATCCACACAGAAATGTTTTCAGATGGCGTTATGGATCTGATCAAACAAGGGGTGGTTACAAATGCGTACAAAAAGAAACATCCGGGCAAAGTGGTTTCTGGTTTTACTATTGGTTCAAAAGAATTGTATGACTTTTTGGACGATAATCCGCAGTTTGCCTTTTTGGAAGCGAGCTATGTGAATGATACACGTGTCATCCGGGCAAATCCCAAAGTGGTTGCCATTAACAGTGCGATTGAAGTAGATATTACAGGTCAGGTGTGTGCAGATTCTATCGGCACGTACCAATATTCTGGTGTGGGCGGACAAATGGATTTTATTCGCGGGGCTGCTTTATCGGACGGAGGCAAACCCATTATTGCATTAGTATCGGCTACCAAAAAAGGTGTCTCCAAGATCGTGCCCGAGATAAAATCAGGAGCGGGAGTTGTCACGACCAGGGCTCATATGCATTACTTGGTTACCGAATTTGGGACAGCTTACTTGTATGGAAAAAATTTGCGTCAGCGAGCGTATGAGATTTTAAAGGTTTCTCATCCCGATCATAGAGAAAGTTTAGAAAAAATAATCATCAAACGATTTGGTACCAGGATGCATCCGGTACACTAATGGTCACCTAGCATGTGAATGATTCGGATTTCTACCGGTTAGCTATTCACTGTCGTTCGGCAGATTTCAGTTAATTTATTCACAACAAAATCAATCTCTTCAGGGGTATTGTATTTGCTAAACGAGAAGCGAATGGCTCCCCGTTTTGATTCTGGGTATAAAGCGCCCAAGACATGCGAACCTGTAGAAGCACCACTAGAACAGGCACTACCACCGGATGCGGAAATCCCTTGCATGTCTAAATTGAAAAGCAACATTTCATTTTCTTCTGATTCGGGCAAGCACACATTAAGAACAGTATACAGACTTCTCTCTAAGTTTGCAGAATCACCATGAAAGTCAATACCCGGAATGGAGGCTCTCAATTTTTCAATCATGTACGATTTTAGTTTCTTGATTTGACTTTCGTGCTCTTCCATTTCGCGATAGCAAATTTCAAGGGCTTTTGCTAAACCAATAATTCCATAAACATTCTCAGTGCCACCGCGCATGTTTCGTTCTTGCGCGCCACCGTGAATGAGTTGATGGATTTTTTTGTCTTTGTTGATGTACATAAAGCCCACGCCCTTTGGCCCATGAAATTTATGTGCAGCTGCCGTTAATCCGTGCACTTTCAACTTCTTCATATCATGGCGATAATGCCCCATCGTCTGTACGGTATCTGATTGAAAGTAGGCGTTGTATCTGCTACAGAGTTCTCCCACTTTTTCTAAGTCAAGTATATTGCCAATTTCATTGTTGGCATGCATGAGCGACACAATTGCTTTGGGGTGAGCCTTTAGTAATTCTTCCAGATGAATATAGTCAACATGGCCTTTTTCATCCAGTTTTACATAATGCAATTTTATTTTACCTTCCTTTTCTAAGGTTTCCAGTGTGTGAGTTACGGCATGATGCTCAATGGGAGTAGAAATAGCATGTTCAAGCTGGTACGTATTGATGCTACATCGAATGAGTGTGTTGTCTGCCTCCGTGCCTCCAGAGGTAAAAATGATTTCACCGGGCGTACAGTTAAGTAGTTCAGCTACTTTTTTTCTAGCTGATTCAATAGCTGCGCGCACCTTGCGTCCATGAGCGTGAGTGGAAGAAGGATTACCAAAATCTTCCAGCATGAAAGGTTTCATGGTCTCAAATACTTCTGGATCGAGTGGCGTGGTAGCAGCGTTGTCTAGGTAAACTCTCATTTTGTTTCAAAATATATGCGCCTAATCTTATTCAATCTTTTCGATTCTTTTTGGGTCTCTACTCGTATGCATAAACCGAATGATTGTAACTTCATTCTCCGATACTTTGTATATGATCTTGTAATGCCATTGAACAACTGAACGATAGTTCCCTGGTTTCTCAGACAAGAAATACTCTTTTGAAAACCTCTCCGGTGAATTTTTTAGACCCTTTGCTATTTCTATTAATTTTTTTTGAACTTTTATGGCGGCAGAAGGGGATTCTATTTTTATGTATTCAACAATTTCACGAAGAGATTCCTTTGCAATCGGTGGAATGATTACTCGGTAGTCTTTTTTCATTTCCAGCTTTCTGCCTCTTTTTCCAGTTCTTCAATAGTTTGGTACTTCCCCATGGCAACCTCATCTTCTGCCTGCTCTACCATTTTTATAAAATCTTTCTGAGTTATGGCTTTTCCATTGGCTTCATAGCCTACCACCGGATTACTTCCACTTTGTAACAAATCTCGTACTTTTTCAATTAATTTTGTGTCGCCAATTTGAATCAATTGTTCAATCAACAATAATTTTTCCGTCTGTATGTCCATAACTGTCGAATTTACGTAGTGCAAGTTAAAAAATCTTTACTTTGAATCTTAGCCTTCAATTCTTAATTACATCTTGAATTTCTCTAATGATTTTCTTTGCCAACTCATCAGCCTTCTTTTCATTTTCGGACTCAGCATAAATACGAATAATCGGTTCGGTGTTGCTCTTGCGCAAATGCACCCACTCTTTTTCTTTTTCAAAATCGATCTTTACGCCATCAGCTGTGTTGATTTTTTCAGAAGCGTACTTGACTTTGATTTTTTCCAGTACTTCATCCACATTGATCTGCGGAGTAAGTTCAATTTTATTCTTGGAAATGAAATAATTAGGATATGTTTTGCGCAACTCGGAGGCAGTCAATTTTGATTTGGCCAAATGAGTTAGAAATAGCGCAATGCCCATGAGTGCATCACGGCCATAGTGCAATTCAGGAAAAATCACTCCCCCATTGCCTTCTCCACCTATTACAGCCTTGGTTTTCTTCATGGCTGTCACCACATTTACTTCGCCTACAGAAGCTGCCGTATATTTTCCTTTTGCTTTTTCTGTCACGTCACGCAAGGCGCGAGTGGAAGAAAGATTAGAGACCGTGTTGCCCGCCTTCGATGAATCTTTGGCGGACAAGCCTTTTCGTTTGCTCAATACGTAATCGGCCACCGCTACTAAAGTATACTCTTCGCCAAATGGCTTTCCATCTTCTTGAATCAATGCCAAGCGATCCACGTCTGGATCTACGACAATACCCAAATCATATTTTCCTTCTTTTACTACTTTGCAAATGGCTTTGATGTTCTCGGGCAGCGGCTCTGGATTATGGGGAAACTTTCCGGTGGGGTCGCAATAGAGTTTTGTAATCTTCTTTACACCCAGGGCTTTCAAAAGTTGGGGAACTGAGATGCCGCCTGTCGAGTTGACCGCGTCCACCACAATATTGAATTTTGAATTCTTAATTGCCTTGACATCCACCAATTTGTTTTTCAAAATCAGTTCAATGTGTTTTTTGATATACTTATTCTTCTTGTCATAGCTACCGAGTTTTTCTACCGGGGCAAAGTCGAAACTCTCGTCAGCAGCGATTTTTAAAATGGTTGCGCCATCTTCTGCAGAAATGAATTCGCCTTTTTCGGAGAGGAGTTTCAATGCGTTCCATTGAATAGGATTGTGACTTGCTGTCAAAATAATCCCTCCGCCCGCTTTTTCTAAGGGCACGGCTATTTCAACGGTTGGAGTGGTGGATAGTCCAAGATCAATCACATCCAAACCCAGACCTTGCAACGTTGCGCAGACCAAGTTGCTTACCATTTCACCTGAAATGCGGGCATCGCGCCCAATTACAATTCGTTTGCCTTGCCGGGATTTAACCCAAGTGCCGAAGGCTGCTGCAAATTTTACGGTATCAACAGGAGTAAGGGCATCGCCCGGTTTGCCACCAATGGTGCCACGGATGCCGGAAATAGATTTGATCAGAGTCATTTTTGAAATTAAGCTGCGAATTTAGGTATAATTATTTTTGTGTTTAAGGTAAATAATTATTTACCTTTGCTTAATTATTTTTTAAACTGGCTTTTAACAACTCTGCAAATGAAAAAGAATGAAATGCTCCGAATTGTATCGGATACTGACTCAAGATGGTTGGTATGTGGTATCTCAAAATGGGTCTCATGTTAAAATGAGGCATGCGACAAAATCTGGTGTTATCATTTTTCCTAATCACGGTAATAGCGAGGTAGGAAAAGGCTTAGAAAGAAAATTGATAAAGCAAGCGGAAATCAGAAGAAAATAAGAAATGGTCAAGGTATCGATAAAGAAAAAGGTTGTTGCAAAAGTGGAGAAGACCAAAACCGGCTTCTCTGCTTTTGCGATAGACTATCCTGTCTTCACTACCGGAAGGACTATTTCTGAGTTAACTAAAAACTTGGCAGAAGCATTGAATCTATATTTTGAGGATGATGGTTATCGGGTTGAAGAGAAGAATATTGATCTGGAGATTGACTTACAACAGTTTTTTCAATTTTACAGGGTAATCAATGCTAAATTTCTGGCAGACAGAATCGGTATGAACCCAACTTTGTTGTCTCAATACGTGCAAGGGAGAAAGAAGCCCTCTTTACTTCAAACAGAGAAAATTTTGAATGGAATTCGCGAGGTGGGAAGAGAACTTTCTGAATTGAGTTTTGCTCCTTGAGGCGTTGTTAACTGTCACTCTTAATCTTTGGAAAGGTTGTCTCGTTTGCCTTGTCGGGATCGCCACAGGCTTCGCCAGCGCCTACCACTTTGCCGCAATAGCCACACGTAATTCCTTCTTTTGCCAGAAATGGGCTTTGTGTGGCACAGGTGCCTCTGAATTCACCATCCTTTATAAATAGTAAACGAACAGACATTAGTGTAAAGAACAGTGCAAAGACACCAAGCGAAAGAAGAAAAACTGTCATGAAATAGTTATTTACGATGGTGAATGACGAATTTTACAGCGTGTGCAAAGATAACCAAAGTTTGATTGAATTAGTTTACACTTCGATTTGATCTTACTTGAACTTTGTAAACTGCGCTAAGCTCGGCCAGGGATAGCAGCGAAAATCCCACGCGCTTCGCGTGGATTGAAGCGAATAGCCCGCCCGGCCGCCAAAAAATAAATTGAAAACCTGTTAGCCTAAAATGAAGAAACCATACTCTGCACCTGATTTGCAACGCGAAGAAAAACTGAAAGCGTTCGACCGATTACTTACCGTGATGAATGAATTGCGTGAGAACTGCCCGTGGGATAAAAAACAAACCTTGGAAAGCTTGCGTCACTTGACGGTGGAGGAAACCTACGAACTTTCGGATGCAATATTGGAGGGCGACCTGAACGAAGTAAAAAAAGAACTGGGCGATGTGATGTTGCATCTCGCATTTTATGCGCGCATAGCTTCGGAACTCAAAGCATTTGACATGGCCGATGTGCTGAATGGCATTTGCGATAAATTAATTGAGCGGCATCCGCACGTGTATGGAGATGTAGTGGCCGATGATGAAAAAGCTGTGAAGGAAAACTGGGAAAAGATCAAATTAAGAACAGGAAATAAATCGGTGCTGGAAGGTGTGCCTAAATCGTTGCCCGCGATGTTCAAAGCGATTCGCATTCAAGATAAGGCCCGCGGGGTAGGGTTTGACTGGGAGCGCAAAGAGCAAGTATGGGAAAAGGTAGAGGAGGAAATGAATGAATTTAAAAATGAGTTTGATGGCAAGCCTGTTGAGTCGATCGATAAGGAAAAGGTGATGGCTGAGTTTGGCGACTTACTTTTTTCATTGGTCAATTATGCGAGGTTTGTAAACATCGATCCGGAAGAAGCGTTGGAGCGTACCAATAAAAAATTCATCAAGCGATTTCAGTATCTGGAAACAGAGTCTGCGAAGGACGGCAAAAAGATGGGGGAGATGACTCTCGCAGAGATGGATGCGTATTGGAATCGGGCAAAAGGGGCTTAAAATTACTGCTATAGCAGTAATTTTAAATGATCTATTTTCTATAGCTATTTCTGTAACTATTTATAAATATTTTTACTGCTATAGCAGTAATTATTTACTATTTATAGATAATTATTCAATTTTATGGATATTTTTACTGATATAACAGTAAAATATGTTAAATCAACCTGAGCTTGGTAACTATATTCGTACCCACCGAAAGATGAGTGGACTGACACAAGTTCAACTGGCACAGATGGTAGGGGTGGGAAAGTCGGTGATATATGACTTAGAAAAAGGAAAAGAAACGGTTCGGTTATCTACCCTTGTTAAAATATTATCAGGGTTGAACATCAAAGTAAAATTGCAAAGCCCGCTCGACCAATCATTATGAGAAAGGCAGCCGTATTTTTTGATAGTACATTGGCAGGTTATCTGACGGAAACAGATCGGAAGGAATATCGATTTGAATATCTGGAAGATTATCAAGGTGGTGCTATATCGCTGACGATGCCAGTGAGTAAAATGAAATTTGAATTCGAAAGCTTTCCCGCATTTTTTGATGGGCTTTTACCAGAAGGGCAACAGTTAGAAGGCTTACTTCGCCAAAAAAAAATTGATCGAACAGACAACTTCAGTCAATTGATGGCAGTAGGTGAAGATTTAGTTGGAGCGGTGAGTGTCAAACCAATAATCGAATGAATCGCTGCCCGATTACCTATGAACTATGTGGCGAGCAGAAGTATTCAGCCCAAGGACTTAAGTTATTGTCTCCAAAGTTGAAAGACTTACTTGATTTCCCTTATAACAAAGGTGATCAATTAAAAGAGGCGATGGCAAGAGCTACTAAAATGTCAATACAGGGTGTTCAGCCCAAGTTGAGTGCTCGACTAAATGTATCTGCTGGGATTTTTGAAATAGCCGATCAAGGAGGTACTTTTATTATTAAGCCTCAAAATGATTTGTATGAAGAGTTGCCGGAGAATGAAGACCTTACAATGCGGCTTGCAGCATTGGCGGGGATTGAAATTCCGCTTCATGGGATGATCTATTCAAAAGATGGCTCGCGTTCTTATTTCATCAAACGATTTGACCGATTGCCAAAAAAGAAAAGGGTAGCGGTTGAGGATTTTGCCCAACTTACTGGACAGACAAGAGAAACAAAATATAGTTCATCCATGGAAAAAGTGGCTGGCGTACTAGATCAGTTCTGTACCTTTCCACTGATAGAAAAACAAAAGCTATTTAGGCTTACGATCTTCAACTTTCTCTGCGGGAATGAAGATATGCATTTGAAGAATTTTTCGTTGATCAGGCGAAATGGAAAAGTTGAAATATCTCCCTCGTATGACCTATTGAACACAACTATTGCGATGCCCAATCCACAAGAAGAGTTTGCCCTTACCTTGGCAGGTAGGAAAAGCAAAATCACAAAGGAAAATCTAATCGACTATTTTGGGAGTGAAAGACTTGGGCTGACGCCAATCATTATCGAAAAAACACTTCAGGAAATAGAGAATCAAAAATTGAAATGGTACAAACAGATACAGATTAGTTTCCTTTCAGAAGAAATGAAAAAAAAGTATGTTGAGTTAATGAGCCTTAGATGGGCAAGGATTTTCACAACAATCAAAAAGTAATACCAATGGGCAGAATCCTCGCCATCGACTATGGAATGAAACGCACGGGCTTAGCCGTGACCGATCCGCTGCGCATTATTGCTACCGCATTAGACACAGTTGGCACTCATGAGTTGATCGACTATTTAAAGAAGTATTTTTTAAAAGAAACCGTTGACGAAGTAGTAATAGGTATGCCCAAACGACTGAATAACGAGGATTCTGAGACGGCACCTCTTGTCCGAAAGTTCGTAGAGGTTTTCAAAACTACTTTTCCAGACAAACCTATTGCACTGGCCGATGAGCGGTTTACCAGTAGTCAAGCGCAACGAACGATGATTGACGGAGGAATGAAAAAGAAGGATCGGCAAGTAAAAGGCAACGTTGATAAGATCAGTGCTACACTTATTTTGCAGAACTATCTTCAATCAAAAGGATATTGAGAGTTGCGATAAATACTTGTCAATCCCTACCTTTACATTTTATTTTCATGATATGGTTTACCCGATTGTAATGTATGGCGACCCTGTTTTGCGCAAGAAAGCAAAGGACATCGTGAAGGGCGAAATGGATGTGAAGGCGTTTGCGGAAGATATGTTTGAAACGATGGCCGCTGCTCATGGAATTGGACTGGCCGCTCCACAAATCGGCAAGAGCATTCGCTTTTTTGTGGTGGATGGCACTGTGTTGGAAGAAAAGCCAGAACTGAAGGATTTTAGAAAGATATTTATCAACCCAATTATCTTAGAAGAAACTGGCGAAGAATGGGATTTCGAGGAAGGTTGTCTGAGTATCCCAAATATACGCGAGGACATATGGCGTCAGGAAAGGATTCGGATTCGGTACTTTGACGAAAACTGGATTCAGCACGAAGAAGAATTTGACGATATGAAGGCGCGTATCATCCAGCATGAGTACGACCATATAGAAGGTAAATTGTTCATCGACTATCTCACCCCCCTTAAAAGGAAAACGTTGAAGGGAAAATTGGCAGATATCAGCAAGGGAGATGTCGACACCGAATATCGGATACTCGCACCATTGAGGAGATGATTCAAAATTTATGGTTCAAAATGACAGCACTAATTTGGAATTTTGAACGTTGAATTTTATGAATGTAAAATCCCGCCTACCCGAAGTAGGCACTTCTATTTTTAGTGTGATGTCTAAGATGGCATTGGAACATAAGGCCATTAATTTATCTCAGGGATTTCCTGATTTTCCTGTTTCGGAAAAACTGATAGAACTAATTCACCAAAACATGAAAGACGGGCACAACCAGTACGCGCCCATGCCAGGCGTGCCGTCTTTACGAAAAGTAATTGCAGAAGTTATCACGGCTACTTACCAACGACCTACAGACTTTGAAACAGAAGTAACGGTAACGGCAGGTGGTACAGAAGCTATCTTTTCTACCATAGCCGCGTTGATCGGATCGGGCGATGAAGTGATATTGTTTGATCCTGCGTATGATTGTTATGATCCTGCTATCCGACTAAACGGTGGAATCCCCATTCACATTAATTTGAAGCAACCGCATTTTGCTATCGATTGGCAAGAGGTTCAAGACAAAATTACACCGAACACAAAACTGATTTTGGTAAACACACCGCATAATCCAAGCGGAGCAGTGTTGAATGATTCGGATATGTTAGCCTTGCAGGAAATAGCGCTTAAACATAATCTGATTGTCTTGAGTGATGAAGTGTATGAACGTATTGTTTTTGACGGAATACAACATCAGTCGATTCTCCGATATCCAACATTAGCTAAACAAGCTGTTGCCGTTTTTTCTTTTGGAAAGACGTTTCATGCCACAGGCTGGAAAGTTGGATATACCGTTGCCTCAGAGGAACTGACTCGAGAAATCAGAAAGACACATCAGTTCATTACATTTAGCGTGAACACACCTATTCAGTTCGCGTTGGCTGAATATCTAAAAGAATCGAAGAACTATATGTATCTCGGGAAATTTTATCAGCAAAAACGTGATTTCTTTCTAGGATAGATAAGAGGCTCTTCATTGAAACCACTGCCTTGTTTTGGAAGCTATTTTCAATTGCTGTCTTACGATGGTGTGTCTACGAAAAACGAAATGGAAATGGCCGCCTGGATGACAAAAGAGAAAGGTCTTGCGCCTATCCCGGTTTCTGCTTTTTACAAGGACGGCTCAGATCAAAAACTACTTCGATTTTGTTTTGCGAAAAGTGACACGACACTGGAAAGTGCAGGAAAGATTCTGCGAATGATTTAACCAAATCTACTGTTGAACGAAATCTGCTGGTCGTTTGTGCTTCCATCGCTTGTGTGACCACAACCAATATTCTGGCTGGTTGATAATATCATTCTCCAACAGACTGTTCATTCTTTTGGTGATCTCCCCGTAGTTTGTTTTTGCCGGTTCCTCTATCGCTTCCACAAATTCCGTTGTATAATGCCCTCTGCTTAGTTTATTGATTCGCGCGTAGACGACTGGAAAATTGTATTCTTTCGCATATTTTTCGGCTCCAAAAAGCATGGCGGTGTCTTGATTTAAAAAAGTAGCCCAGTAACTGTTTTTCGCTGAACCAGGAGATTGGTCAATGCCGAAGATGATCGTACGAAGTGGAGCGTTCATCTTTTTGAATTCTTCTTCTACACTCTTGGTGGAAATCATTTCCAAACCATATTTACTTCTTGATTCACGCATTTTTTTATCAAAGAATAAACTGGTAAGCGGCTTATAAATAGCAACTGCTTTGTGTTTAAGAGGGCCATCAATGGACATGGCAAAGAGTTCCCAATTGTTATAATGACCACCAGCCATGATAACATTCTTGCCTTGATCATAAAAGCGATCAATAAATTCAGGATTGATTACTTTCATTCGCTCATTCACTTCCTCCTGCGAAATAGTAAACACCTTTAGGCTTTCTACCACCAAATCGCAAAAATGCCGATAAAAATCACTTACAATTTGCAAATGTTCATTCGTGGTTTTCTCTGGAAAGGAATTAGCCACATTTTGAAGTACGACTTTTTTGCGATAACCGATCATTTTAAATAAAACAACATAAAGGCCATCCGATAGCACGTAGAGTAGACGAAACGGCAAATGCGAAACAGGGATGATCACCCCATAGTAGAAGAATGCAGTAAGAAATCTCATAGACTAGGTTCGCTGCAAGTTGGTAATTATTTTCTGATTTGAGCTTTTTGCTGTGAATTTCCGTGGTATGTTCTGTCGAGATTTGCTAGCATTGTATTTTATTTTGTTTCAAGTTATAAGTACAGAAATAATTCTTCGCTACGTTCGTTTCATAAGCATATTCGCCATTGTCGGGTCTTAGATTTCTGATTACCTGTTGCTTAAGAAGGAACTTACGCGGCAAGAGCTAGATCGCCTCTAACGTGTCGATGCGGTCGATGTTATTGCTGACGTTGTTTTGGTAGCCGCTGGGCTGACCCTGTGGCTTGGCAGCCTAGACAAGCGAGCCGATTACCATTCGAAAAATTGGATTTTTCTCACCAAGATTGGTTTGTTTTCTTTGATTGGGATATTGTCTATTTATCCAACCGTGTTCTATGTTAAGAGTCGAAAAGGTAACCCTGAAGAAGAAATACAAATCCAATCAGCTATTTTTTGGATGCTGCGACTAGAGTTGCTTTTGCCATTTATTATCCCACTACTGGCAGGGTTGATGGCCAGAGGAGTAGGCTTTTTCGGATAAAGGCCAGATTGCCCAAATAAAAAAACCCAGAGAAATTAATCTCTAGGTTTTTTTGGCAGAGGAAGAGGGATTCGAACCCCCGGACCCCGTGAAGGGTCTCCGGTTTTCAAGACCGGTGCAATAAACCGCTCTACCATTCCTCTGTTTTACTCTCTGTAGCCTTGGCGAAAGAAAGTTTTTAGCGATTTAGGATTGCAAAAGTAACCGTTATTTTGTTTTTGGCAAATGCCTTGCTTCACTCTTCACTAAAATCAATAAAAGTCTTTTTGATCTCCTTGTTGTCAAACTTGGGCTGAGCGGTCTGTTCTGCGCTCAACTCCAAAAACTCCAACTTTTGGTTATTAATGATGGGTAGTAATTTGTCTCGGTCAACATCAAAAGTCTTCTCTCTTCGTGCTGACTTCAGGGCATATTTTCGGGCAAAATTGTCGCCTTCCAATTGAAGTTGGTTGCGGATTTCAACGTTGATTTTTAGTTTATCTAAAATCTCGTTTTTTGATTTTCCAATTACCTCGGTTGCTTCTAATGTTCCCAGCGTTAACACTGTCGTTCCCCCAATGGCCGAAACTGCCCTATAGCTGTTTGGATCATTGGAAAGTATAACAGGTGATAAGCCAGTAGTGGCGCCAAGGGAAGCGTTTAAAATCGCCCGATGCTTTTTTCCTTTTTTAGCTTGCTTAAGGGTTTTGCTAAGTTTTTCATGATTTTCATCCAAACGGTCAATAAGAGCTTTGGCGCTCACGAGTGAGTTCTTGTATTTCTGAAACAACGACTTGTCTTTTTCTTCCAGGTTCTCGGTATCAACGACTTTGATTTTTGCATGGCGTTCAACCCGATTGCCCGATTTATCCAAAATGAAAAAAGTGAGACGGAACGTTTTCGTTTTCTCAGATTCGTCAACAAAGCCGTAGCCAGGTAGCCAGGTAAACTCACCTTGTGCAGAGTTGCTCTTTTGCAGAGCGCTCTCAGGGACACCGCTGTCAGAAGCTACAAAGCCAAAGTTTGTCAGGTTTTCGTCTCCGTTGGGATCTGAGGCGTAAATCTTAATGTTTAAGCGTTCATCTTCTTTTATGGTAAAGACTGAATCTCCCGGAAGCAAAAGCAAATCGGGAGGAAGGTCTAGCTGCGTCTGGGCAATCCTAATTCGCGCCTTTGTCTCCAGTTTATCGGGTTGGTCTTGCGCGACAAACTCGACTGCCAACGGATTGTTTTTTAGTGCAATGAATTGATTGCGCGAAGGATTCCACGTGATAAGACCTTGAGATGAAAAATGCATTCCTTCGGGCATTTGCGAAACAATGGGTTTATAACTTATGGGATCGCCATCGAGGTCAGTTACATAGTCATCTGAAATCTGGTATTGATTCTGAGTAGATTGCTTGACATAGAATGTTGGCAGATCATCGACTATGGGTGGACGGTTTTGGTGGAACACGAGAAAAGAAACTGACTTTCGGATGCGATGCCCACTCTTCCATTCCGCTTGAAACAAAAGAGAAATCTCTTTTTGTTTTTCTAGTCGATCTACGAGATCGAAAGAGGGTGTCCACGAAAAATGCCCTAATGTGTCAAATGTAACCCGATAGCCATTTACTCCTTCCAGCGTGTATTTCGGTTTTTCTGCTTCCGTCACATCTAGTTTAAAGGAAAACGTCTGACCCTCCCTCAGTTCCGTCCAATTCTCGGCAGATGGAAAAATGAAACTTTGACTGTTCAGAAAGCCCGGTAGTAACAAAAGAAAAACAAAACACCTGTACATTCAACTTAGTATTTTAATGCCTGCAAATCTAGCTCAAGGATATCTCTTTTGGATAGGAAATATCTATTCCATCTCTTTTTTTTCCTCCAAAAAGGTAGCTTACTTTGAGGGAATGACCGCAAGAAAGCTGCCCGTCTCAACACAGAAAAAAGAGAAAAATAATTTCTTTGCTGATGTGTATGAGGTAGTACGTCTAGTACCGAAAGGACGCGTAACTAGCTATGGAGCCATCGCAAATTACCTGGGAACCAAAATGAGTGCGCGCATGGTAGGTTGGGCGATGAATGCGGCCCACACAGAAAAAGGAGTTGCCGCGCACAGGGTTGTCAATCGGCACGGGCTACTAACTGGCAAGCATCATTTTTCCCCTCCAAGCGCCATGCAAAAGAGCCTCGAGAAAGAAGGCGTGAAAGTGGTCAAGGATCAGGTTCAAGATTTTGACAAAAAATTTTGGGATCCGGCAAAGGAGTTATTATAAAAATAAAAAGCGAACAATTTTTTCTGCATGATAATCGATTTACGAAGTGATACGGTGACCAAGCCAACACCAGGAATGAAAGAGGCTATGTTTGCAGCGCCAGTGGGCGATGATGTGTTTGGTGAGGACCCTACAGTAAATAAACTAGAAGAAAAATGCGCAGCCTTGCTTGGGATGGATGCAGCCGTGTATTGCCCCAGCGGTACCATGACCAATCAAATTGGAATCAATGTTCTTACGCAGCCTTACGATGAGGTGATCTGTTACAAAGGCGCCCACATTTATAAATACGAGGGCGGTGGGCTGATGGGCAATAGCCATGTTAGTGTGAGGCTATTAGCCGGTGACCGCGGAAGAGTTTCGGTCGATGAAATTGCGGCCAACATTAACAACGATGATCAACATTATCCACGCACAGCTGTCGTGGCTTTGGAAAACACGGTAGTTCGCGAAGCGGGAAGTTTTTATTCGCTGAAGGATATTGAGAAGATAAGTGCATTCGCTCGTTCTAAAAACTTGCACATGCACTTAGATGGAGCAAGGTTGTTCAATGCGTTAGTAGCCACAGGAGAAGATGCAGGCGACTATGGTAGATACTTCGACACGATTTCGATCTGCCTCTCCAAAGGATTAGGTGCGCCTGTTGGTTCCGTTTTGGTTTGCAAAAAAGACTTTGCGAAAAAAGCGCGAAGAATGCGGAAAGTATTTGGTGGAGCCTGGCGGCAAGCAGGGTTTTTGGCTGCTGCCGGGATTTATGCACTCGACAATCACGTTGGTAGGTTAAGTGAGGATCATGCACGCGCAAAAGTGATTGGCGAATGTCTCCAACAACTTTCGTTTGTTAAGTCAGTGATGCCCGTAGATACCAATATTGTTATTTTTGAACTAGTGGCTAGCGTAAGTCCTGCCCTGTTTCTGGAAAAAATAGCAGAACACAACATCAAAGCATTGGCATTTAGTGCTACCGAAATCCGATTGGTAACGCATTTGGATTTTGATGACGCCATGCTTCAAAGTACTATCACCATATTAAATCAACTTCATTTCTCATGATGGATGAGTTAGGAAAATCGATACCAGTATCGGAGGGCATGATTGATGCCGAGCAAAAGGGCTTTGCGATCAATGTGTTGTTTCTTTTGTTTTTCATTTAGTAAATGCTGAACTCTTCTACGCCACTAGCTGAACGCATGCGACCTTCTAAGTTAGAAGACTTAGTAGGACAAAGTCATTTAGTGGGGATGAACGGAATTATTAGAATAGCGATTGAAACCGGCAATGTGCCATCCATGATTTTGTGGGGGCCACCCGGTGTGGGCAAAACAACGATCGCAAACATTATCGCCAATGAGGTTAAGCGACCGTTTCATATTTTGAGTGCCGTCAGTGCGGGTGTGAAAGATGTGCGCGAGGTGATTGAAAAAGCGAAGTACAGCAATCGTGCTATTTTATTTATCGATGAGATTCATCGCTTTAATAAATCGCAACAGGATGCGTTGCTTGGTGCCGTGGAGAAAGGAACCATTACACTGATTGGAGCCACTACAGAAAATCCTTCTTTTGAAGTAAACTCAGCATTGCTTTCCCGATGCCAGGTATATGTACTAAAGCCGTTGACTGATGATGAATTGGTTCAATTGGCCGAACATGCCCTTAGTCACGATGAAAGTCTAAAGAAGCGTACTATTAAAATCAAGGAAAGACAGGCGCTCATTGCTATTTCCGGAGGGGACGCACGAAAACTGCTCAATTTGGTTGATTTGATTGCAGAAGCCATTGTAGGTGATGTAATCGTAACCGATGAGCTAGTGATGAACCTGGCCCAAAAACATATTGCCATCTATGACAAAAGCGGTGAACAACATTATGATATTATTTCTGCCTTTATCAAGTCAATTCGTGGCAGCGATCCAAACGCAGCCATCTACTACTTAGCACGGATGATTGAAGGTGGTGAAGATGTGAAATTTATTGCACGTAGAATGGTGATCCTTGCTTCCGAAGATATTGGCAATGCCAATCCAACGGCTTTGGTAATGGCAACCACAACTTTTCAAGCTGTAAATTTGATCGGCTACCCGGAAGCAAGAATAATCCTTGCGCAATGCGCTACCTATCTGGCCAGTTCTGCAAAGAGTAACGCAAGTTATATGGCAATTGAATTGGCATTAAAATCTGTGCGTGAAACAGGCGATCTATCAGTACCTTTGGCAATTCGAAATGCACCCACGAAGTTGATGAAGGATCTGGATTACGGTAAGAACTACCAATATGCCCATGGATTTGAGGGGAATTTTGCGAATATGGAATTTTTGCCAGAGCAAATTCAAGGGACTAAATTCTACGAACCGGGAAATAATACGCGGGAGCTGGAAATAAGAAGTCACCTCAGGAAACTCTGGAAGGAAAAATATGGATACTAGAAGGGATGATCATGAAAGCCCTTACAAAATATGAATAAGTGAAAAGCCTTCAGTTTGAATCATCACCATTTTATATTCTTCTTTGCCTGGCGGTAGGACTAGGATATTCTTTTCTACTGTACAATGCAAAGGCACCGTGGACGAAAAGAGTAAATCAATTTCTATTTGTCTTGCGGGCAATACTGGTTGCGCTTCTTGCAGTTTTGCTGTTGGGGCCAATTTTGAAGATTACCGATCAAATTGTTGAAAAGCCCACCGTAGCTTTTCTTATCGACAATTCAAATTCAATAAAAGAATCTACTGACTCTGTAACCCGAAGACGCCTCCTGAAAGAAATTGAGGAGGCAAAGAACAAGTTTAAGGCGCAAGGGTATGAAATCGCCACAACAAATTTAGACAATAGCCCGACTGATAATTTTCAGTTTACGAGTCCAACATCCGATCTGACCTCAGCCATCCGTAGCGTCACTGCCCGGTATGAGGGAAAGAATTTGGCAGGCATTGTATTGATTTCAGATGGTATATATAATACCGGAACGTCACCTCTTTATTCTCCCGGTCGCGTGCCTATCTCTACAATTGGAGTGGGAGACACAACGAATCGCGTTGATCTGGTGCTAAAAAATGTTGCCTACAACAAGATTACTTATCAGGGAAACAAATTTCCCGTCCGTGCTGAAGTGATAGTTCAGGGATTGCCAAACCAGAAGGTAACGATCTCGGTTTTAAAGAATGGCAAAGTACTTTCCACCCAACAAAAAGATTCAGGCACAAATTCATTCCTTGGCTTTGACTTTTCAATTGAAGCGTTAGAAAAAGGTATTCAACGGTTAGATGTTGTGGTAGAACCTGTTCGGGGAGAAGCATCACTAAAAAATAACAGATCTAGTTTTTTTGTGGAGGTAGTCGAAGGGCGAAAGAAGATTTTGTTGATTGCTCCAGCTCCTCACCCAGATATAAAAGCCATCAAAGCAGTAGTAGACAATAACTTCAATTATGAGTTAGTCGTACACATTCCGGGAGTGACGGAACTGAACCCTTCCATGCTTAAACCGAATGCTGCTGAATTGGTCATTTTTCATCAAGTGGCAGATCGCAACAACAGAACCGCAAGTTTGTACCAACAATTTAAAAATTCATCAGCATCGTTACTGTTGATTATTGGAATGCAATCCAATTTACGTCAACTCGTTGCTAATCAGATTCCGTTAAATTTTGAAGGCAATGGGCAATGGGACGAGGTGACACCAGTAATAAATACAACCTTTCGCGACTTTAACTTTTTGGAGAATAGCAATGGCGTGTTTACAAAGTATCCACCTCTGAATGTGCCCTTCGGAAAATTTTCGTTCCCCACAAATGCGTCTATTTTGTTGTATCAACGAATAGGAAGTGTGGCAACCGACCGGCCCTTGTTACTCACTTGGGCAGAAGACAAACATAAAGTGGCAGCAATCGTAGGAGAAGGATTTTGGAAATGGAGACTGAGTGAGTATAGCAACACAGAAAAAACAATTGTATTTGATGATGTGTTCTCTAAACTGATCCAATACCTAAGCACGTTGGAGGACAAACGAAAATTCAGAAGCTTTGCGATTCAGAACGAATTCAGTGAAGCAACACCAGTGGTTATCGAAAGTCAACTATACAATGATTTATTCGAACCGATTTATGGCAACACTATCGCAATTGAATTAAAGAACGAAAAGGGGGAAATTACTTCTTATCAGTACACCACAAGCCCTGGCGGCAGTCGTTATCAAATAGGTGGCTTGGTTGAAGGTGTATATCAATTCAAATCTTCTACTGACATTCAGGGAAAGCGTGAACAGGTTGGTGGGCAGTTTTTAGTAACCGCACAAAATATTGAATTTCAAAATCTCACCGCAGATTTTGGATTGCTAAGGAAGTTGTCACTAGCGACAGGTGGTAAATTTTATCTGGCTAACGAAATTACCCAGCTAAAAACCGATGTTGAAAACGAGAAGCCCCAAGCCATTATTCGATCTAACGAGTCATTCAATTCACTGATTAACTTGAAATGGTTTTGCTTTCTGTTGCTTGCTCTAATTGCTACCGAATGGTTTTTTAGAAAGTATCACGGAGGATACTGATTTCGTTTATTGCATAAAGTTCAATTGCAGAAGGGCGCGAGAATAACTTCTTTTTTGTTGCCGATTAACAGGTTTCTCCCATTAGATTTATTACAAATAATAGAATTTTATATTGAAATTTGTAATATTATGGCCTATTTTTGCAAAAATGAAGACCTAAAATGCGTATAGTGACTTATAAAAGGATAACGGCATTTTCAGAATTACATCCCGATTCCGAAACCTCTTTAAACTTTTGGTACCATACCGTGACGAAAAAAAATTGGGAGAATCTGAACGATCTTAGGCTAGATTTTAATAAAGTTGACTACGTGGGGAATCATCGTTTCGTTTTCAATATCAAAGGAAATGATTACCGATTGGTAGCTATTATTTCATTTAATGCGAAAAAAGTTTACATCAGGTTTATCGGTACACACGCAGACTATGATAAGATTAAGGAAATTGAAAATATTTGACTTATGATAAAGACAGAAAAGGACTACAACGCTATTGTTGAGCGCGTGGAAGAACTTCTACAAAACCCAGATAATATTGAAAACAAAGACGCGAAAGGGTATGTAGAACTAAATGTATTGTCTGACCTCGTTGCAGAATATGAAGAACGAAACTATACGGTAAAGAAAAGCTCGCTTGTCGAAGTTCTGAAGTTGCGCATGGCCGAAATGGGATTGAATCAAAAACGGCTATCCGAGCTTTTGGGGGTGAGTACATCCAGAGTAAGTGAATACCTTAATGGCAAGAGCGAACCCACTTTAAAAGTAGCTAGGGAAATAAGCCTGAAGCTGGGAATAGATGCTTCCATTGTTCTTGGAATTTAGTTCACACGTATTAGTGATTTTTCTGCTACTTGCTCTCACCGAATGGTTCTTTAGAAAGTATCATGGAGGCTACTGATCATATAAAAAAAGTCAGGTATTGCGCCTGACTTTTTTTAAGCATTTCCGAGGCTGGTTTATTTTAGCTTCTGCGCGTCCTTGTGCATTTTGATTTGTTGATCTAGTTGTTTCTTATCACCCACTAGTACGAGCGTCATGTCCTCATATTTAAAATGATCTTTTGTTATTTGCGACACCTTCTCGGGTGTCACCGCATAGATGTTCTTTACTCTATCGGTCAGATAGCTCTCGTCCAATTCGTGTAGATCAATAAAGTTAAGTTGACTGATAATTCCGCCCGGGTTTGAATTTTGCAAAACGAACGTTCCGGCCATATAGCGCTGAATCCCTTCTAATTCTTCTTTGGAAGGATTCTCTGTTTGTAACTTTTTTATCTCTTTTGAAATTTCGCGCAATGACTCTCCCGTATGTTCACTAGTTACATCTGCTTCCTCGTACCAAAGGGAAACTCCTTTTCGGTTTTGTATTGTACTATAGGGTGAATAGGTATATCCTTTGTCTTCTCGAATGTTACTCGTAATTCGAGAACCGAAAGAACCACCCAGTAGTGAGTTGGTAACTTGAAGAGCCATGTAGTCCTTGTCCTTTGGTGTTAGTGTTGGCAATCCTAGAATGACTGTTGTTTGAGGTGCGTCCTTACGATCGATCATCGCAATCTCGTTTGTGCGTGTGGGAGTAGCAGCCGGGAAATCAATTTCGGCACCTGCTTTCCAGGAGGTAAATGAATCATTAATTGCCTTGTTTACTTCGACTTCATCAAATTTTCCAACCACATAAATGACTGAACGCTTCGCGCCAAAATTTTTCTCAAAAAAGTTTTTTGCTTTTTCAGCCGTGTAGCTATCGATCATTTCTGCTGTTGGGTAGTACCTGCCATACGGGTGATCTTTGTAGACGATCTGGAAAAATCTTTCAGTGGCTTGAGATTGGGGACCAGACTTCTCAACCGTCAGTTGCCTTTTTAAATCCGCTTTTAATCGATCTACTTCCTTTGCAGGAAGAGCCGGATTCATCACTAAGTCAGCAATAACTCGCACAAGTTCTGGAACAAACTCCGACAACACAGAGCCGCTAATCGTAACATTATCCATTCCTGTGCTTACATTGATGTTTCCGCCCATACCCGCCACCTTTTTAGAAATTTCTTTAAAGGTTTTGGTGGTGGTTCCTTCCTTCATCAACAAACCTGTCAGGTCAGCCAACCAAACTTCGTTTGCAGATTCATGAATATTTCCAGTTTTGATAATTAATTGTACCTCTGCTTTTGGTACAGCGCCATATTGAACCAATGTAGAGCGAAGGCCATTGGGAAGTTGGCTCACTTTCTTCTCTGGAAGTTTAAAATCTTTTGGCGTACCACCTGCAGGAGGTGTTTGTTTTTGCGCCTCGCTTTGATAAACGAAAGTGAGACAAAGCAAAAAGCCGATTGTGATCTTCAATGCATTTTTCATTTTACTTCAGCTTTAGGGTCAATAATTAAGATAGTACGATTTGTAGCCCGCAAATATTCAGTGGCTGTCTTTTTAATTAATTCAGGAGTCACTTTTTTAAACTCGTCTTCCAACGTATTTAATCTGGAAGGATCGTCATCAAAGAGCGCAAAACTCGCCAACATATCTGCACGTCCGATGCCGAAGAATCCGCCAAGGTCATCATAAAGTTTAGACCTCATTTTTACGACTGCCAGGTCAATGTCTTCTTGCGTCACATTTTTCTGAATGTCGCCAACGGCCTTGTTAACCTCGAATAGGATTGAATCTGGCGATACATTCGCATCATAAATCAAATCAGCCATCCATATCATGGGGCCACTATAGTTAAACATATTCCCTAAGTAATTAATCCCGCCACTTATTCCGCCTGTATATCCTTTGCCTTGAACAAGAGCGAGGTATAGCTTGCTATCTTCGCCCTGTACTAACATTTGATCAATTAAGCCCATAGCAAAATATTCTGGGCTGTTTCGTTCAGGCATTTTATAGGCAAAAGCTATAGCCGGTTTATTCGCGAGTTTATCTTCTTTAGTGAAACGTTTTTCTTTTTCTTGTCTGGGTTCAGAAATATCTGGTTTAGGTGGGAGTTGGGAAGCTGGTATTTCTCCAAAATATTTTTCAACCCACTGTTTAGCTTCTGCAATTTCAAAGTCGCCAACGATAGCAAGCGAGGCATTGTTGGGTGCATAGAACGTGTTGAAAAAATTATCTACGTCTTCCAATTTTGCAGAGTCAAGGTCTTTTAAATCCCCGTAGAAGTTGTGGGCGTTGTGCCAATTCTCATTCGCGTATTGCGGCATATCCAACCACGGGAATCCGCCATATGGCTGATTCAAAACATTAACCTTTACTTCATTTTTTACCACACCTTGCTGGTTGGTCAGATTCTCTTGTGTAATAGCAAGACCTTTCATTCGATCGGCTTCTGCCCAAATCGCTGTCTCGAGTTTATGGGCTGGCATTACCTCAAAATAATTAGTAAAATCAAACCGAGTGGATCCGTTCAGGATACCCCCATTTTGTTGTACCAATTTGATGAACTCCATTTTTCCAAGATTTTGAGAGCCTTGAAACATCATGTGTTCAAACAAGTGAGCAAATCCTGTTCGGTTTTTTGGCTCGATTCGAAAACCGATGTTGTAATAGACAGCAACGGCTACCGTGGGCGCAGTTTTGTCTTGCGACAAGGCCACTTTTAGTCCGTTCTTTAATTTGTAGTATTCTACAGGGACTTTAAATGTGTTAGAGGCTTCCTCTTTTTTCTGATCGCAGCTTCCTAGAAAAATCAGGAGTGCCATTGCGATCATGGTGATAGGTTTGTTTTTGATCGATTTGTTCATATGGTTTGGATAATTTTTGTTTAGATGTATAAAAAAGAGATAAAGTTTGCCCAACGCTTTTGGTAGAGCTGGAATAATTGGATTTTTTTGATCGATTCTATTTCAGATTTTTCGCCACCTCGTCCCAGTTAATGGTATTCCACCAATGGGCTACATATTCGTTGCGTTTGTTTTGGTACTTCAAATAGTAAGCGTGCTCCCACACATCCAAAGCCAATACGGGTGTACCTTTCAATTCACTTATATCCATCAATGGATTGTCTTGATTGGGCGTAGAACCAATTTTTAATTTTCCTCCATCGTTTATCAACCATGCCCATCCCGAACCAAATCGCTTCATAGCGGCATCATTAAATTGTTCTTTGAATTTGTCGAAAGAGCCAAACGCACCGTTGAGGGCATCACTCACTTTGCCAGCGGGAACTCCGCCTCCATTTGGTTTCATCGCTTGCCAAAAAAAGTTATGGTTGTATCCACCGCCACCGTTGTTACGTGCTTTTGCGGATAGCTTGGACGCGTTCGCAAAAAAGTCTTTTTCGTTTTCGTAGACAATCTTGTCTGCAGCTATCGCTTCGTTCACATTCTTCACATAGGTAGCGTGATGCTTTCCATAGTGGATTTCCATCGTTAGGGCATCGATATTTGGCTCCAATGCGTTGAAGGCGTATGGTAGGGGAATCTGTGCGAACTGTAGGGTAGTGGTGGCAGGTGCTTGCGCGGTTGCCTCAGTAAAAATAAATGAAGTCCCTACCGCTACCGCAGCAGAGGCCCTTACTGAATCTTTAATAAATTTCCTTCTCGTGGTGCTCATTTTTTCAATTGGTTTAGTTGAAAGCAGAAAAATAACCTAGGTTGGACAATAGCTAACCTTACAATTTTTGATATCCTAAATTTACTTAAAAAATAGATAGCTTGCATTATACAACTCAAACAGCTATGACTGATATATTATACGATCAAGTACCCTCTTTGGATTTGGCCGATTTTACAGGCGGTGACCCTATTAAAAGAGAGAAATTTGTTGCGGATCTAGGTACTGCCTACAAAGACATTGGCTTTGTGGCGATCCGAAATCACTACCTCACGGATGATTTATCGGCTAGATTGTATGATGTGATCAAGAGGTTTTTTGCGTTGCCCGATTCGGCTAAACAACGATATGAAATAGAAGGGTTGGCCGGTCAGCGGGGCTACATTGGTAAGGGGAAAGAACATGCGAAAGGGCGCAACACCGGTGATTTGAAGGAGTTTTATCATGTAGGGCAGGAAGTGTTAGATGGAGATCCAATTAAGAAGGAGTATCCTGACAATATCTGGCCTACCGAATTACCAGAGTTTGAGTCGATCGCTCTCGATGTTTATCAACGACTTGAACAAACAGGGGTGCAGATGTTGAGAGCAATTGCTCTCTATCTCCAGCTGCCGGAAAACTACTTTGATCAAAGGGTGAAGCATGGGAATAGTATTCTACGACCAATCCATTATTTTCCTATTGAAAATCCAGATGCTGTTCCAGCGGATGCTGTACGTGCAGCGGAGCATGGCGATATCAACTTGATCACTCTTTTGATGGGCGCCAGCGCAGATGGACTGCAAGTATTGAGACGTGACGGAAAGTGGATACCCATTACGGCATTGCCAGAACAATTGGTTGTAAATGTGGGAGATATGCTTGAGCGATTGACCAATAAAAAATTGAAATCAACGATTCACCGTGTAGTCAACCCACCGCGCAGTCAAATGAACAAGCCAAGGTATTCTATTCCTTTTTTTATGCATCCCCGCTCAGAGATGAGCTTGGCAGCATTACCGGGTTGTGTGGATGAGGCAAATCCTAAGATGTGGGATGATATCACCGCTGGCGATTTTCTGAATCAACGGTTGCGCGAAATTGGATTGAAGAAGTAACTCAACTTGGTCAAGCATATTTCTTATCGAGGTTTTTTAAAAGACGTTTTACTGCTGTCTGTTTCTAGCTTTGGAGGGCCTCAGGCTCACCTTGCCCATTTTCAGAATGTCTTGGCCACGAAGAAGAACTATGTTACTGAGAGCGACCTGCTGGAGTTAAATGCACTTTGTCAAGTCTTGCCGGGTCCCACATCCACACAGACTATTTCTGCAGTTGGCTACAAATTGGGCGGACCTGGCTTGGCCTATCTTACATTGTTGATTTGGATGTTGCCGTCAGTGACCATCATGACCGTTGCCGGTCTGTTGATTGGAAGTTTTGAATCGAAAAATATCTCCCTGGCCTTTACGCGATTTATACAACCCATGGCCGTTGGACTGGTAGCTTATGCCGCCTATTCAATTGGCTTAAAATCCATCACCCGATTTAGAGCTGCGTTAATTATGGTTGGGGCAGGTGTGGCTGCCTATTTTATCAAGACGCCCTTTGTTTTTCCGGTCACGCTACTGATTGCAGGCGCGCTCACAGCATTTAACTACAAGGCCCATCCCAGAGAAGCAAAAAAGAAATTTGAAGTGCGATGGGCCAATTTTTTGCTTTGGCTGGGAGTACTAGTACTGGCGGCTGTATTGGGAAGCGTCACTAAATCAAATCCTTCTTTTTTGCCCATTCGCTTATTTGAAAACTTTTATCGCAACGGAAGCTTGATTTTTGGAGGAGGGCAGGTTCTGACACCCTTGCTTTATACGGAGTTTGTTCAATACGCACCTAAGCAATACCTCACGCACGAGGAGTTTCTTTCCGGCTATGCGCTTGCTCAATCATTGCCAGGGCCGGTGTTTTCGTTTGCTGCCTACATTGGAAGTTTAGCGATGCGGGAAGGAGGAACTGGCGGAGCGATTTTCGGTGCTTTAATGTCAGCAGCGGGCATATTTTTGCCGGGTACTTTTCTTATCTTTTTTATGACACGCATATGGGACAGCCTCAAAAAGTACAGGCCGATAAGAGCTTCTCTGGAGGGCATTCATGCTGCAAGCGCAGGACTGGTGGCCGCGGCTGCTATTTTATTGTTTCAACCACTCCAACCCAATCTGCTAAATGTAACGTTTACAATCGCCTCTTTCTGTTTGGTGGCCTTCACTAAAATACCTTCCTGGGCAGTGATACTGGTGGGGCTAGTTTTAGGTTTCGTACTAAAATAAAAAGCCCCATCAATGGGGCTTTTTTAAACTTTCAAAAAAACTGAGGATTAACCCAGTTTGAAAATAATAGGGAGAGTATAGCGTTGCTTTACCGCTTTACCACGTTGCTTTCCTGGATTCCAAGGTGGTGCAGATTGCATCACACGAGCTGCTTCTTCATCACAACCTGCTCCAATACCTTTAATGATCTTTACGTCATTAATGGATCCATCTTTTCCAATTACAAACTGTACGAAAACCTTTCCCTCTACGCCCATTCTACGAGCTTGAGCAGGGTATTTCATTTTGTCACCTACATATTTATAAAATGCTGGGAGACCACCTTTTGGAGTTGCAGTTTCTTCAACCACTGAAAAAATCTCGTCAACCTCTTCCTTTACCTCCTCAACTACAGTCACAGCCTCTACTTTTGTATCTTCAGTAACTTCCACATCAAACTTGATGTTTAGGTCTTCTTTAATCTCTTCTTCATCCGGAACCTCTACAATTTGAGGCTGCTGAATAACGGGTGCTGGTGGAGGTGGTTGCTCGGTTGGCGGCACTTCAAGCATTTCCTCAAATGTATTCGTGCTTTTGTTTGTGAGCAAGTCCAACTTCTCATCGTAGCTCTTCCATTCGAAGGCCATGACGGTGAGGGACATTGTTAACAAGAGACCTATGCTGAAGTACAGCCCAGTCTTCTTCGTCAAATCTGCTTTTTCTGACTTTTTCGCTTCCATTTTTATCAGTTTAGGATTTCAAATATAGGAATAGAATCCATTTGTGCATACCAAGTAACAAAAAGGGAGAAAATTTTTTCCCTTTTTTATGACTTTGGCATTTCCTAACTGGACAAGGAACGAAAATCGGGGCTACTCAACTTTTACATTTTGAAGCTAATTGGCATTATGCAGCGCTGTTTTACTGCTTTTCCTCTTTGTTTGCCGGGTTTCCATGAAGGAGCATTTTGCATGACCCGCACCGCTTCTTCATCGCAGCCTGAGCCAATACCTCTCAAAACGTTCACTTCACTTATTTTTCCGTTTTTGTCAACCACAAAAGAAAGCGTCACTTTGCCCTCCACGCCCAGTCTCCTTGCCTGTGCCGGATACCTCATATTATCCACCAAATACTTGTAAAAGGCGGGCATTCCCCCATTGGGCATGGCAGATTCCTCTACAATTGTAAAAATTTCATCTACTTCTTCTTCTGCCTCCGCAACCGCCACTGAAGCAACTTCTATTCTTGGAGACTCATTATCTAAGTCAATGTTCAGATTTTCTTGAATCTCTTCTTCATCCGGTACTTCTACAATTTTGGGCTGTTGTATGACTGGTGCAAGCGGTGGTAGTTGTTGGGTGGTAGGCACCTCAATCATTTCTTCGAACGTGTTGGTGCTTTTTGCAGACAGCAAGTCCACTTTTTCATCGGTCTGTTTCCATTCAAATGCCATGAGAGCTACCGAAAGGGCTGAAAAAAGACCAATACTGAAGAAAAGACCGCGTTTGTTTGACAAATCTGCCTTCTGTGTTTTTTTTGATTCCATACTAATCCATATTATTTTGGTATGGAGTGGTTACGGCATCTAGTCGGTAAGGTTTTAGAATGAAGTGCTTATTTTGTTGCGTAAAAACCAAAAATTATTTTCTACTCCCGTAGAAAAGCGTAAAATAGAAGGTTGGAAAAACGGCCCGGTTTTCAGCTTTAGGCATTAAGACAACCTCGCTAAAATAGGCGTCTACTAAAACGCCCACCTCAAATCCCGTTACTTGACTCTTAACCACTCCTAGTTCAAAATTGATTCCGGCTTTAATATTTCCGCCAAATTGAATTTTTGAATCTCCTAGCCCTTGAAAAAGGTAGCCTGTGCCCAGTATTCTACCTATCGCGTGGTCTTCATTAACGGTTCCATCTTGATTGTAAGGAGTATACTGTTCACTCTTTGTGTTATTGAAACTTTGGTTACTTACCAAACGCTCAATATAGTAAGGAGCAACAATTCCAATACTTGGTCCCGCGGCCAACACCGCTTTTATTTCTATGCCCTGTTGGGGAGCTTTTGTGAAAAGGACTACATCTCGACCGTACTGGAAGCGAAGCGCGTAGAGATAATTACTCTTTCCGGCAATAAACGAATTGCCAGTAATGCCCGACTGAACCCTTACTTCTTGTGGGTTCTTCACATTCATAATCTCCAAACCATACGTTTTGAAGATACGCTCATTGATTCGGGTGGCTTTCTTAAAAACAAAACCACCTATTAAACCGCCTGAGGAATTTTTATTTATACCCCACGTAAACTCGGAGTTGTATTCATAGCTATCTTGGGTTTGGCTCATTGCTGTAAAAGCGAAAGCCAGAAATAGGAAGCCCGTTATTTGTATTTTTTTTGTCATTGCTGAACCTAGAATGTCGAAATTTAAGGTAAATAGCCAACGAAAAAAAACACGGTAAAGTTTAACACTATGGAAACAATTATGGCAGAGGCAGAATATGTTGGTGGGTTGCGCACAAAGGCCACCCACCTAAGATCTGGAAATGCGATCACTACAGATGCCCCGGTAGATAACAATGGCAAGGGAGAGGCATTTAGTCCGACTGATCTGGTTAGCGCTGCGCTCTGTAGTTGCATGATGACGATCATGGGAATTGTAGCTGAGCGAGAAGGAGTAAATCTGACTGGCTTAAAATCTGAGGTTATAAAGGTGATGAATAGTTCTCCTCGAAAAATCGCTGAAATAAAAATTCATTTTACCCATTCAGGGCTAGTGGCAACGGAAGAACAAAAGCAAAAGCTAAAAAATGCGGCACACACCTGCCCTGTGGCGTTGAGCCTTTCATCAGAGTTGAAACAAACTATTTCGTTTGATTTTTAACTACCTTTTCAGCAGTTTTTCAATTTCTGCTTTGATGGTCGGGTAGTTGATATCAAAATGAGAGGTATCGTATACTGATTTTTCATTTTGTATAATCAGTACTTGAGGAGATTGGTGTTCTACCTGAAATTTTTCAGCAATTTGTCTTGATAGCTGACGATAAGAGAGTAAGTCGAGGTAGTACGCTTGTGTATCAGCAATATCTTCACTGTTCCAATTTCGCTCCAGCCGGTTGAGTGCTGTGCTACTAATGGAGCAGGTTGTGCTGTGCTTAAATAACACAACGGGCTTTGTTCTCGAAGCGGTTGTTGCTTCCGTTAATTTCTCTTCAGAATCTAAATGAATCCAGTTCATACTTTTTAGTCGTAAAGGTCTTTCCACAATTCGCGCTCATTTTTGTCGTAGCGCGGCCGTCTTACTTTTTCTTTCACAGCAGTAGGCTGTGTATCACTTTTCTTGAATAGCCGAGACCACCACAACTTGGCATTTGTCAAAATAGTTCGCTCTTGCTTCACATTGTTGATACGTCCATGGGCGAACTTCGCGTCAGGATGCAAGTTGCTTCGGTGAGGCTTACTCATGTTTAGATTTCCTTGGTAGTTGGAAATCTTTGCGTAGGCCTTTCCAGGCACAATCACTTTTAGTGCATCCTTGCTACTCTTTGGGTTATGTCGATAGTTTTTTGTGAGACGAGTTCGTCCTTGGTATTTATTACCTTTTGCAAAAGTGCGATTCGGGCGTACAACGTCTAATGCAAATTTGCTACTGCTTGGGTTGTGCTTGTAGTCCCAAATCATTTTCATTCGTCCAACGTACTCGCTGGCTTTCACTGTTGCCGAAGAAGGGCCAATAGCTCTTAGCGCTCCCGGTTTTGCGTTTGGATTCTTTTCGTATTTAGCTCGCCTCACTTTTATTTGAAGGCCCTCTGCTGCAAAAGCACCTTTCCCCGGCTCTCTTTTCTTTATCGAACTTTTTGAGGCAAGACGGTTTTGATTATAGTCTTCTTGTTTCACTTTTGTCTGAAAACCTTCTGCCAAATATGCGCCTTTTTCCGGTTCTCGCTTTTTGGTAGAACTACGTGCCGAGCGTGGATTTTGTGCAAAGTCATGTTGTTTCACTTTTACTTGTAATCCTTCCACTTCAAATGCTCCCTTTTTCGGCTCTTTTTTCTTTAGCGATAACCTGGAAGTTTTTTCATTCTGGACATAATCTTCCTTTTGTTTTACTTTCCCTGAATAAATAGCAGCTTTTGCGTTACTGGACAGTGGAGTGCGACCATCAATTGGTTTTCCATCGTTATTCCAAAACTTTCGTTCGCCCCCGCGTCCGCCTTTTTTTGGTTTTCTCAACTTCAGAAAACCCGTGAACTCTTCACCTTGATCCCGTAAGGTGAATACATCTGATGATTTCAAGTTTCCGCTGTATGTTCCTGCTTTTGCCGCACCGGATGCGGGTATTCGAACCGCTATTGCGTTGCCCCCATTATTTCTAGACCTTAACTTGAAGCTAGCATGAGCTTTGATTGGTTTCTTAGCTTTAATAAAGCCGGTGAATCCTTCACCCTGATCGCTAAAGCCGTGGGCTTGTGCTGATTTCAAGTTGCCACTATACGCCCCCGCTTTTGCAGCACCTGAACTCGGTATTCGAACCGCTATTGCGTTGCCCCCATTATTTCTAGACCTTAACTTGAAGCTAGCATGAGCTTTGATTGGTTTCTTAGCTTTGATAAAGCCAGTGAATCCTTCGCCCTGATCGCTAAAGCCGTGGGCTCGCGCTGATTTCAAGTTTCCACTATATGTTCCTGCTTTTGCAGCATCCGATGTTGGCATTCTGACGGCTATTGCATTGCCTCCATTGTTTCTTGATCTCTTGTTGGCGTTGGCGGCACCACCCGCTCTTAACCCTCTACTCTTAGCACTTCGAGAATACCCAAAACCACCCTTTTTTGTTTGCCTACTTCTTAAGTCTCCAGAGTACCCGGTACCTTGCCTTTGAAAAAGGGTCGAAAGCTCCCATCTTTTACTCGATCCTTGGTAGTACCCTGCCTTCGCTGCAGCGGTCGAAGGTGTCCTTACTGCAATTGCATTACCTCCGTTATTTTTTGACTGCCTCCAGATTCTTCCAACTCCTTTTGGAGCTCGCTTGGTGCCTCGAAAATTTCCAAAATTGCTTCCGACTCCTGGACGCTTGACTCCGATGGGCGTTCGATTTGGCTTGCTCCTACTGGGTTGTTCCCAAGGAATGAAACGTTGCTTTAAATTATGATTTCGGATTTTAGAATAGTTTTTTCGGATTGGTTTTTTGGAAACATCTCCGCGCCAGGCTCGCTCACGTTGCCTGTTTTCTGGAATATAGCCGGGAAAAACGGGCTCGCCACTAGTTTTGTCTCCAAATTTGCCCTGCCCGTAATAGGGGTCAGTTTGAGGTGTAGTTTCCGGCTTTGGGCTCCTAAAATTCTTTCTGCGAAGTGGTCGGCCTGAAATATCTTTTGTTGAGCTTACTTCACCTCTTGGAGACGAGGTGACCCAGTACAATTTTTTTTTCCTTGGTGAAAAGAACTGTCTAGTCGTTGCTTGGCGCCTTGCGCTTGCTTGTCCGGCACCGGATGAAGATTTTTCTCGAAAACGAAATCTTTCAACCCGACCTTTACGCTGAAAATCTTTACGCTGAAAATACTGTTCTTCCTTTCTTGGTTTTCGCGAGGGATTATTGACGTAGGGGCCTCTGTTTGGATAAACATTGTTTCTAGCCATTTGTGCAGACGAAGATCTAATTCTAGCCCTGCGTCCACCTATTGGTTTGCCCGGCCTCTCACCCCGCCCTGAAATCCTGCCCTGATAGGGAGAAGAGGCCACTATTACTGCCCTTGCTGCCGCTGATTTGTTCTTTGTGCGTAGTCTTCGGCCTGAAATGTCTCTGGAAACTGACCTTATCTTTTTTTCTTTCTTCGGTTTTGATTTTTGGGAAATACTTGGAAACGGACTAATCGGCTTATCTCCCTTCGTATTTTGTGCAAAAGTGGAGCTGCAAATAAAAAAGAGTAAAATCATCCCAATCCACCGCCAAGTGAAGTAATGCTTAGGCTTTTCTACATGTGCGTTCAATGTCACCCGTTCAAACATGCTAATGTAGTGAAAAATGGGGTTTGGCCGGCCGGAAATGAATCTTCTCGAAACCCAGAAAAAAAATGTAGCACACAAAACCTTTTTACCTGTTAATTCGTAATATTGATATAATATCATTTTAATATCATATATATGAATAACGAAAAAAGTTACTCGCCCGCCTCTGGTTATTTGATGGTTTTGATCTGTTTTGGCATTTTGACACTCGGGATAGCGGGTTTGATTGCAGCCCAGAGTCCACTTTTTATTTTGTTCGTTTTCACGGGTATTATGACAATGCCCGGTTTCTTCTTTTTGAACCCGAATAGCTCTATGGTGTTGGTGCTGTTTGGCGATTACCGTGGCACGGTGAAGTCAAGCGGATTCTTTTGGGTGAATCCGCTGTTTAGTCGAAAAAAAATCTCTCTTCGTGCGCGCAACTTTGATAGCGAAAAAATCAAGGTGAACGATAAGGTCGGAAACCCGATCCAAATCGGAGTAATCTTGGTTTGGCAGGTAAAGGATACTTACAAAGCTGCTTTTGAAGTGGACAACTATGAAAACTTTGTGCGGATTCAAAGCGATGCTGCGGTACGCACGTTGGCAGGAATGTACCCTTATGATAATTTTGACAATGATGCAGAGATGACGCTGAGATCGGGTCATACGGAGGTTAATCAAGCACTAGAGGAAACGCTAAGGAATCGATTGGACATCGCGGGGATTTATGTAATCGAAGCAAGGATTGGCTATTTAGCGTACGCTCCCGAAATTGCTGGAGCCATGTTAAGAAGACAACAAGCAACAGCGGTCGTAGCGGCTAGATTCAAAATAGTGGAAGGTGCTGTAAGCATGGTTCAAATGGCATTGGAACATTTAAAAGAGCAAAACATAATTGAGTTGGACGAAGAGAAAAAAGCGGCCATGGTAAGTAACTTGATGGTTGTGCTTTGTGCTGACAAAGATGTCAATCCAGTTATCAATACCGGAACACTTAATCAGTGATGGTAAGTTATGGCACAGAAAAAACCATTTGTTCTGCGATTAGATCCTGAAATACTAAAGGCTGTGGAAAAATGGGCAGCCGATGAGTTTCGCAGCACAAATGGTCAATTGGAATGGATTATTAGCAAGGCATTAAAAGAAGAAGGAAGAGCGAAGTTGAAGGAAAAAACCCAATAGAAGATATTTCACGAGGCCCACACTTCAGTCCCCCTATTTTTAAATGAAATCTTTGATTAATATTTTAACAAGTCTTCGATCTTTCCCTTCAACCTTCCTTTTGGCAAGAAATTGTTTTCCAACGTAGGAGCAAAAGGGATGGCTGTGTCCAAACTTGCAACGCGCATAACTGGCGCGTCTAGGTGGTTGAATAGGTGCTCATTGATCCACGCAGATATTTCGGATCCAATCCCCCCTGTCAGCGTATCTTCATGCAGGATCAAAATACGATTCGTCTTCTTCACGGTCTGCTCGACAGAAAGTTTGTCCCACGGCAGCAGCGTGCGCAAATCCAACACATCAGCACTCACTTCTGGCATGGTTTGTAAAATTTCTTTCGCCCAATGAACACCCATGCCATAGGTGATAATAGAAAGATCACTTCCTTCACTTACCAGTTTGGCTTTGCCGATTTCAACTGTATAATAATCATCAGGTATTTCATCTTTTACAGAACGGTACAAGACCTTGTGTTCAAAAAACAAATACGGATTAGGGTCTTCAAGCGCAGCGCACAATAGACCCTTCGCATCATACGGATTTGAAGGATAAACGATTTTCAAACCTGGTGTGTGAAAGAACCATGCCTCGTTGCTTTGCGAATGAAATGGCCCCGCAGCGGTGCCTGCGCCTGTAGGCATACGAACAACTACGTCTGCTGCTTGACTCCACCTCCAATGAATTTTTGCAAGATTATTTATTATCTGGTTGAAGCCCTCGGTAACAAAATCGGCAAATTGCATCTCTACCATAGCTTTCATCCCCTTGATAGAAAGGCCGAGCCCAGAGCCAACAATGGCTGCTTCGCAGAGGGGCGTGTTGCGAACTCTTTCTTTGCCAAACTTGTCTACAAAGCCTTCTGTAATTTTAAATACGCCACCGTAATCGGCAATATCCTGGCCCATCAAAACTAAATTGGAATGCTTTTCCATGCTTAGTCGCAGGCCATCGCTAATAGCATCTATAAACCGTTTCTCACTTTTCTTTTCTGATATAGGATCAATCACTTGTTGAACAAACGGAGCATATACATCATTTAATTCTGTTGCTGTATCTGCTACGGGGTGTGTTTCCTCAAAAGCTACTGCTAGCCCTTCTTCAATTTCTTTTTTTATTTTTTTGCGGACTGAGTCGATGAATTTTTGATCGATTACCTTTGCGCTTAACAAAAATTTCTCATAGTTATCTAGTGGATCTTTCTTTGCCCACTCATCCATTAACTTCTTTGGAACATATTTGGTGCCGCTTGCTTCTTCGTGACCACGCATCCGGAAAGTCATGCACTCTAACAATATTGGCCTCGGATTTTTTCTCAAACTCTCGGCAAGGGACTTCACCGTGTCATATACTTCCAGCACGTTGTTTCCGTCTACCTGAACTCCTTCAATTCCATAGCCAATTGCTTTGTCTATAAATTGTTTGCAACGAAATTGTTCGCTGCTGGGTGTCGACAACCCATATCCATTGTTTTCAATGACAAAAATCACAGGAAGGTCCCACACGGCAGCGACATTAACAGCTTCATGAAAGTCGCCTTGACTAGTGCCCCCATCGCCATTAAAGACAACAGTTACTTTTCCTTCTTTCTTTAATTTGGAGGCAAGCGCAATCCCGTCCGCTACGCCATTCTGCGGACCCAGGTGTGAAATCATTCCTACAATATGATGTTCATTTGTTCCAAAGTGAAAAGAGCGATCTCGGCCTTTGGTGTAGCCACTTTGCGTGCCCTGCCACTGTGCAAACAGTTTTTCAAAAGGCATGTTCCGACCTGTAAAAACGCCCAGGTTGCGATGCATGGGAAGAATGTATTCGTCTTTTTCCAGAGCAGCTGTGATGCCTACCGAAATGGCCTCCTGACCAATTCCACTAAACCATTTGCTGATTTTACTTTGGCGAAGTAAGATCAGCATCTTTTCTTCGATCAGACGAGGTTTTACTAACCGTTCGTAAAGGTTTTGAAGAGTTTGATCAGAATGTTTTTTACGGAGAAATTTCATGGCAAAAGTATAGCCACAAAGTTAATGGAGTTTTGTTCTCCAAAAATTATCAAACAAATGGTAAAAAATGAAAGTTAAGCTACAAATTCTTTATTCCTAATCAACTCAAGGTCTGGCTTGCTCTCATCGGTGAGTTTCACTTTGCCACGCTCATTTCGGGTAATGCGGGAATAAAGCGAAATATTTTTATCGAAAAGAAATTGAAAGAAAAGCTTTGTCCAGGATTGATGTGACTTTAACGATTCGTAGTAATCAGGAGCTTGTTTTTTTAAGGCAGGAAGTTTGTTCCAGGGTACTGACGGGAAATCATGATGTTCGTTATGGTACCCCACATTGAACGCCAACTTGTTCAGCGGGCCGTAATAACTATAGGTTTCCTGATTTTGATCAAGCGTCAAATAATGTTCTTGTATCCATCTCGCCCCAAGCGGATGCAAGCCAACCGAAAAGAAAAAACTCACCAGCATAAAGATCAACGCCTTTGGTCCGAAGAACACCCAGATGGCAACATTGAAAGCGATCTGAACAACCCAATTTGCTATGATCCAACCATCTACCGGTTTTATTTCTTTCAATCGGAAAGTTCTTGCCACTTGAAAGGCGGGAAATAGAAGCAGCCAGAATGCTTTACCCAATGTAGTATTGTTAATTAATCGGGCTTCCCAAAAGTCTGGAAGATCTGCATCTAGTTCATGGACACCCTGAAAAGAATGGTGCTTGATATGATACCGGAAAAAAGAGATAGCGCTGGGCATGGTGTGCGGTAAATTAGCAATGATCCCCGCGATATAGTTGGCAGCTTTGCTTTTGAATAAAAGATGATGAGAGCATTCGTGAATCATTACGAAGAGGGCATGATTGAAGAACGCGCCCACCACATAGGCTACTAGAATAACCATCCACCAAGGACTGTCTTTCAACAGGTAAGACATTGCTATCATTCCACCCACCAGACCAAAAATGGCAAGCAACGTCAAAGGATTTTTGCCAAAAAGCTGCTTCACTTCCGGATGATGTGAGAGAATTTCTTTGGTGCGAATGCGGTGTGGTTCTGGGCTGTTTGAGAAATGAAAATCAGTGGCGGTCATAAATTCAAAATGAGATGCAAAGGTACTTATTTATCTGTTAACATATTTGCAAACGCAATGTTTGAAAAGGTCATAAACTTTGGAGCTATCGGCATGTAGAAATAGGCTTCCATCAAGAAATCCAAAAACTAACGTTATTTTTGAAGCCCATGATACAATTTGAGGAGTTTACACTGGACAATGGTTTGCGCGTAATTGTGCATGAGGATCATACTGTACAATTGGCGGTGATGAATATTTTGTATGATGTGGGTTCTCGTGATGAGGATCCATCAAAGACAGGATTCGCCCACTTATTTGAACATTTAATGTTTGGAGGATCTGCCAATATACCCAGCTATGACGAACCTCTCCAACTCGTTGGCGGAGAAAACAATGCTTTTACCAGCACCGATATCACCAACTACTACCTAACGGTGCCTGCTGCCAACTTAGAGACCGGATTTTGGTTGGAGAGTGACCGGATGATGAGCTTGTCTTTTGATCCGAACGTTTTGGAAGTGCAACGTAAGGTGGTGATAGAGGAATTTAAACAGCGCTATTTGAATCAACCCTATGGTGATGTGTGGTTGAAGCTTCGGACGCTGGCGTATGAAAAGCATCCCTACCAATGGGCAACAATCGGCAAAGAGATTAGCCACATTGAAAATGCAACGCTACAAGATGTAAAGACTTTTTTCTACAAGCATTATCTGCCAAACAATGCCGTGCTAGTGGTGGCCGGAAATGTGACGTTAGATCAGGTTAAAAAGTTAACCGAAAAATGGTTCGGCCTAATTCCCTCTGGTGTCAAAGAAAAACGAAATTTGTTGTTGGAGCCACCTCAAACGAAAAAGAAAGTGGAGGAGGTAGAAGCGAAAGTGCCTGCCCACGCGATCTATAAAACGTGGCACATGTGCGGCAGGTTTGACAGTGATTATTATGCAACTGATTTCTTGAGTGATATTTTAAGTAGGGGTCACTCTAGCCGATTGTATCAGACGCTTGTACAAGAGCGGGAAATTTTCAGCTCCATTTCTTCTTTTGTGATGGGGACGGTAGATCCAGGCTTGTTTGTGGTGAGTGGGAGAGTGCGAGAAGGGATTGATTTAAAAGCGGCCGAAAAGGAAATTGACCAGGTTCTTCAAAAAGTAGTAAAAGAGGGCGTGACTGAGATGGAACTTGAAAAAGTAAAAAATCAGGCAGAGGCAAGTCTACAATTTGGCGAGGTAGAGGTATTAAACCGGGCAATGAATTTAGCTTTCGCTTCTCTTTCGGGTGATCCGGGTTTAGTGAATAGAGAAGCGCAATTGATGGAGCGTATTTCTGCGGCTGATTTGCAACGAGTGGCCTCTTCCATTTTGCGCGAAGAGAATGCTAGTGTATTGTATTACCACTCGATCAAATAACGATGAAGCTCCGTGTAGGTCTTGGTTTTGATGTTCATCAATTGGTAGAAGGGCGTGACTTTTGGTTAGGAGGAATTGTCATTCCATCAGCTAAAGGAGCACTCGGTCACTCCGATGCCGATGTATTGATCCACGCTATTTGCGATGCATTGCTTGGTGCCGCCAACCTCCGCGATATTGGATTCCACTATTCCAACAAAGACCCTAGATGGAGTGGCAAGGATTCTAAATTCTTTTTGCAAGATGTGACACGCATGTTAGCTGACCAAGGTTGGCAAATTGAGAATGTTGATTGTACCATCATTTTGGAAAATCCGAAAATCAATCCGCATATTCCGGAGATGAAGAAAGTCCTTGCTCCGTTAATGAATATTTTGGAGGAAGGTGTATCCATCAAAGCCACCACGAATGAAACAATGGGGTATGTGGGGCGCGGAGAAGGGATTAATGCGATGGCTGTTGCTTTAATCAAGAAAGAGTAACGTGGACGAGCTCATCGTCATTCACACCGAAGACGGTTCAACTTCGTTGTTTCACAGTGGGCTGGAAGAGACCTATCATTCTGTTCACGGAGCCATTCAAGAATCACAGCATGTTTTTATTGAGGCAGGTTTGCATCATTGGCTGCGGATTTCAAATCGACAGACTATTTCCATTTTGGAAATAGGATTCGGCACCGGCCTCAATGCATTACTTACTGCTTTAGCCGCAGAAAAAGTGGGCGTTGAAATTGAATATGAGACAATCGAGGCGTTTCCACTAGCGATGGAAATGGTGCGACTTCTTAACTATCCTGCCATCATCGGTACAAACAATGCAAAATCGGTTTTTGAAAACTTGCACCAAGCCGAGTGGAGAAAGCCAAAAAAAATTTCACCGTATTTTGATTTTCTTAAGAATGATTCAAAGCTACAAGAAACAGATTTTGGTGACGAGAAATTTGATTTGATTTTTTTTGATGCGTTCGGGCCAGATAAGCAACCTGATATGTGGCAGCGCAGTAATCTCGTTAAACTGGCACGAGCGATGAACCCGCAAGGTGTATTCGTCACCTATTCCGCAAAAGGTCAATTGAAAAGAGACTTGGTTTCACTGGGGCTTTTGGTGGAGAAGATACCTGGCCCTCCCGGAAAACGAGAGATGATTCGAGCCACGAAGCCTTAACCAAGGGCTTCCACTTCTTCCACTTCTTCCGGCATCATTTTTTTAAATAAATTTTCAATGCCGGCTTTTAATGTAATCGTAGATGAGGGGCAACCACTGCACGAACCTTGCAGCGTTACCGTTACTTTTTTGTCTTTTAATGAATGAAAGGTAATGGCGCCTCCGTCTTGTTCTACTGCCGGACGGATGTATTCATCTAATATTGTTTTGATTTTTTTAATCGTTTCCGTTTCCTCCTGCTCCTCAGCAGCGGGAGCTTTCATATCAAGAATGAGCTTACCCGATTCCAAGAAACCCTGTATGTGTTTTTTCAACGTTTCCTGAATTTCAATCCATTCAACTTCTTCTTTTTTGGTAACGGTTACAAAATTGCTGGCGTAAAATACCCGATCAACAAAGGGATACATAAACAGTTCTTGGGCGAGTGGAGCGTGCTCTGCTTCAGCAGGACTGGGGAAATCAAAGCTCATCCCCTCAGGTACCAACATCTCATTCAGCACAAATTTGAGGGAATTTGGATTTGGATTTGATTCCAGATAGATGTGAATGGCTTTTGGCGCGGCTTTTAGCATGACAATTGTTTTTTGATGGAACAAAAGTAGGCAAATAAAGTTCCGATAGGAAAACCGCGGGCTTCAATAAGAGCCAGATTTCACTTTCCGCTGCCAGCTACTCGAGCTGTCTTACTTAGCCAATGAAAAAGAAGCAAAAACAGGCAGGTGGTCGGACGGGTAATATTTGCCATTGTTATCCTGAATGACCCGATACGATTCTGCTTTCCATTCGGAGGAATGGAAGATGTAATCAATTGTTTTGCATTCTATTGCATTCATTTCAAAACCGCAGTACGTGCCGGCTTTTGAATGGGTAGGGCGCGAGTCAAAGAGCCGAACTCCGATTTCTTCTCGAATCATGGTTTGGTAGGGTTCTTCGGTGGGCTGTGAATTGAAATCGCCTGAAACAATTATTGGCAATTCCTTTCCATTATTGTTTAATCCCTGAGCAAACCCTTTGATAAAAATTGCACTTTTTAATCTTGCCTGTTGGCCGATGTGATCAAAGTGTGTATTCAAAAGGACAAAAGATTTTCCTGAGTCCTTGTGTTTAAAAATGGCAAAAGTAAAAATGCGCGTAATGGCCGCATCCCAACTTTTGCTGCCCGGCACATCGGGTGTTTCTGAAAGCCAGACTGTATTTTGTTTCACCACTTCAAACTTCTCTCTCTTGTAAAAAATGGCCGAATATTCTCCTTTCTCTTTTCCATCATCGCGGCCAACGCCCACAAACGCGTAAGCAGGAAGTTCCTTTTGTAAATCTATCATCTGATTATGAAGAGCTTCTTGCACACCCACCAAATCAGGATCATATTTTTGGATAAGTGACGCCACTTTCTTACTACGGTTGCTCCACTCATTCACGCCATCTGCCTTCGTATCGAGGCGTATGTTGTAGCTCATAACGGAAACGGTTTGCCCGATAGACGAGTGAACAACAACAGCCATGAGGAATGTGACAAATGTTTTCATTTCGGTTGGCAATAATCAAGACGTAGTTTTCATTCAACGATCAATTTACTTTGATTAGTTCTATCTCAAAGACAAGTGTTGCATAAGGAGGGATTTGGCTCCCAGCCCCTCGATCTCCATACGCTAAATTTTCAGGAATGAATAAAACCCACTTGTCTCCCTCGCGCATGAGTTGTAATGCTTCTGTCCAGCCGGCAATAACTTGAGTTACCCCAAACGTAGCTGGGCTGCCACGCCTTACCGAACTGTCAAACTCCGTACCATCCAATAACTTTCCTGTATAGTGCACAGTCACCTGGTCGTTAGTGGTGGGTGTTTTTCCCTTACCCACGGTTAGTACTTGATATTGCAACCCGCTGGCTGTGGTGGTTACGTCAGGCTTTGTCTTGTTCTCAAGAAGAAAACGTTCGCCTTCTTCGCGTGCTTTCATCGATTTTAGCTTAGAAGCTTCTTGCATATATTGTTGCACAATGCTCGAACATTCGGGTTGTTGCATTAAAAGCGGCTTGTTATTGAAAACATCTTTGATGGCACCTACAATCACATCCAACGAAAGTGAATCGCCACCCTGGGCTCTGATGTTGGAGGCTACCAATACGCCTAATCCATAGCTTGCCTTAGTATGTTTATCGGTTAACTGTAGGACCGGGTTTTTCAAATTCTCAACCTCCTTTTTTAGATTTTTTGATTCTTCCGTTAGTTGAAGTACTTGACTTTGGAGTTCTTTTTTGTATTGCGCAAACGCTAGCGAGTTAACAACAATCAGGATAGTAGTTAATGCGAAATTCTTCATTGGCTTTCTTAATAATAAGTCGGCAAATAACGAAAAACTTTCGGACTAAAATTAGATAGAGTGACTTTCACTCAAGGTTACAGATTACCTATGCTTTTCCAATGGTGAACAGTAAATTCTTTATAGTTCTTCCCTTCGTCTCCAGAATACACCAATTTTCCTCCCATCTGCCCCGTTAATTTCTCCCAATAATTCAAGCCCTTGAAAAAATCCAAATTGAGTGTGGCTGCCGATTTTATTTCTACCGGAATTTGCGTGCTTCCGTTATCAATCAGAATGTCTACCTCGTTGCCGCTGCTGTCACGCCAATAAAATAAGTTGCTGCGCTGGCCTTTATTGTAGCGATTCTTTAACAATTCAGTTATGATAAAATTTTCAAACAACGGCCCTCTGTAGCCATGGTTGGTAAGCTCATTGGCATTTTTAATTCCTAATAGGTAGCATGCCAACCCCGTATCATAGAAATAGAGTTTAGATGTTTTGGTCAATCGCTTGTTAAAGTTTTTGTAGTAAGGCGGAAGTGTATACACGATGTAACTTGCTTGCAAAACTCCAAGCCACGATTGAATGGTTTTGTGGTCAACACCTGTTTCGTTAGCAAGGTTGGTTAAATTAATTTGCTGCCCAATGCGTCCTGCACATAGAAATAGAAATCGTTGAAAGGTAGTTAGGTCAGAAATATTTTTTACCAATCTTACATCGCGCTCTACATACGTGCGCACGTAACTCGCAAACCAAGTCTCAGGGTTTGTTCGATCATGCACCACTGCAGGATAACCACCCAAGAAAATATGCTCTTCCAATGTAGTGGGGGGCTGAGGACAAATTCCGCTTTCGTGGATGGAGAACGGCAGTAAATCCAAATAGCCAACTCTTCCGGCTAGTGACTGAGAAATAGATTCCAGCAATAAAAAATTATTAGAGCCCGTAAGCACAAATTTTCCTTTTTCATCACTAGAATCTAAAATGCCCTGCAGGTAAGAAAACAACTCTGGTGCTTTTTGTACTTCGTCTAATACTGCGCCTTGCTGGAAGGAAGCTAGAAACCTCACAGGATCGGCCAATGCTAGATTTCGGTCAGTTGGATTTTCAAGAGTGATGTATGGCTTGTCAGGAAAGAATGATTTTGTCAAGGTAGTTTTTCCACTCTGACGGGGTCCAGTGATGGCTATTGCTTTAAAGGAAGCAGTAATCTTTTTCAGCAAGCCAGTTGCTTGTCTATCAATCATTCTTGCAATTTGGGAATTTAATTCCCAATCTGCAAAGTATTATGATAATCAGTATGTTACTATGGTTTTTCAGCCTCCCCTAGTGAATTTTCCCACTTACTGACCACGGCCGTAGCAATACTATTCCCCACAACGTTTGTGGCACTACGTCCCATATCAAGCAATGGATCGATGCCCAAAAGTAAGGCAAGTCCGGCCTCGGGAATATTGAATGTGGCAAGGGTTCCGGCAATCACTACTAGCGATGCCCGCGGCACTCCAGCGATGCCTTTGCTGGTAAGCATTAAAACTAGCAGCATGCTGATCTGTGTAGCGAGAGGTAGATCAATTCCGTAGGATTGTGCAATAAATAGCGAAGCGAATGTCATGTACATCATGCTGCCATCTAAGTTGAAAGAATAACCGAGCGGCAATACAAAACTTACAATCTTATCCCTGCAGCCAAATTTTTGGAGCAACTCCATCGTTTTTGGAAAAGCCGCTTCGCTACTGCTTGTGCTAAATGCCAGCAAAATTGGCTCTTTCATTTTTCGCAATAATGCGATAACTCTTTTGCCAATGATTAGTGATCCGGCAAGCGCCAGCACAATCCACAATACTAGCAGTCCACCATAAAATTCAGTAATGAAGATGGAATACGTTTTTAAAATGCCCAGCCCTTGTTTTGCAATAATGGCTGTCATTGCGCCAAAGACGGCAACGGGTGCGAAATTCATTACGTAACCGGTTACTTTAAGAATCACATGAGCGATCGCATCCATTGCGTTGATTACGATTTTTCCTTGTTCGCCAATAGCCGCAGTAGCTACGCCAAAGAAAAGAGAGAACACCACGATTTGAAGAATTTCATTTTTGGCCATCGCATCAATCACACTGGCTGGAAAAACATGATACAAGAAATCCTTCAATGAAAGACTGTTGTGAGCGAGTCCTATATCGGTACTGGCATCGGGCAACGGTAAATTCATGGCGATACCTGGTTTGAAAATATTAACCAAGATCATTCCGAGCAACAGGCTCGTCAGCGATGCCCCAATAAACCATAACAGCGTTTTGCCACCAATGCGGCCAACAGAATTGATATCTCCTAACTTGGCCACGCCTACCACAAGCGTTGTAAAAACCAGTGGGGCAACAATCATTTTAATTAAGCGAAGGAAAATATCTGCGAGAATAGAAAATGGCTCCACTTTTTTATCGCGGGCAGAGATCACCGCGCTACGTTCTTTGATAATGGCTTTTTTTTGTTGCTCCAATTTTACATTGGCAATGCTATCATTTGACTGCGATAGTTGGTGCTGCACTTGTTGGATGCTGAGTTCAAGAGATTCCAATTTTTTATTCTCGTCCGCGACATAGTTTTTATTCAATAAAAAGCCCAGACCAATACCCACCACCAAGGCGATGATAATGTAGAGTGTTAAGCGATTCTTCTTTTTCGGTGTTGGCGTTGTTTCCATCGGCAAGTCTTCTATTGGTTTTCTTTCAGTTGCTTGTTTTGCTTTTTTCTCATTCGATAATCATCAATTATAAAGTAAACTCTTATTCCGGAGATCGTAAGGGCGCCCACGAAACCGATTACAAAAAAGGCCAACAAAATGGTCATATGGCTACCTTATACTTGATTCACTTTCGCACGCATAAGAAAATCAACCAGTACCAACGCGGCCATGGCTTCTACGATAGGCACCGCACGCGGCACCACACACGGATCATGCCTTCCTTTTCCGGAGACAATCGCATCGTTTCCGTCCTTATCTACTGTATGTTGATCTTGCATAATGGTGGCTACCGGTTTAAAAGCCACATTGAAGTATATGTCTTCTCCATTGCTAATGCCACCTTGTATCCCGCCTGAGTGGTTTGTTTTGGTTCGTACTCTTCCTTCGTCAACATAAAACTCATCGTTATGCTGCGAACCGCGTAGCTGCACTCCTTCAAAGCCACTGCCGTATTCAAAACCCTTCACCGCATTGATACTCAACATGGCTTTGCCCAGTTCAGCGTGTAGCTTATCAAATACGGGCTCCCCAAGGCCAACGGGAGTATTTTTGATAACACACGTTACCGCTCCACCAACGGTATCGCGCTCTAGCCGCACCTGATCGATCAACGCTATCATTTTTTCTGCTGTGACAGCATCCGGACAGCGAACTATGTTCTCTTCAGTTTTGGTAAGATCCAATGAAGTATAATGAGGCGCCTTCAATTCACCTACTTGTGATACAAAGGCATTTATCTCAACCCGATATTTTCTCAACAACAACTTAGCAATTGCTCCGGCTGCTACACGCGCGGCTGTTTCGCGGGCCGAACTTCTGCCTCCCCCACGATAATCACGAATCCCATATTTTTCTTGATAAGTAAAATCGGCATGAGAGGGACGAAAAGTATTTTCAATATGACTGTAATCTTTGCTGCGCTGATCTTGGTTTTCGATCACTATCGCTATAGGTGCTCCAGTTGTTTTTCCTTCAAATACTCCAGAGAGAATTTTAAAAGTGTCATCTTCTTTTCGTTGCGTTGTAATTTTTGATTGGCCGGGCTTTCTTCGATTTAATTCTGCTTGAATAAACGGCTCATCTATCTCCAACCCGGCCGGGCAGCCATCTATGACCGCACCTATTGCCAGTCCATGACTTTCTCCGAACGTTGTAATTTTAAAAAGTGTGCCGTATAAATTGCCCATTATTTTTTTACAATCAAATAGACGGATGCCGCTAAGATGAGCAAGATAAAAACATTCAGAGCAATTTTTAGCTGATTGGCGGAAGTGATGGTTTTCAGCGTATTGTCTGTGACATCCATTCGATCGTAAAACGAGCCGAGGTCGTTGCTTTCAATGGCTTGATTTTTTTGACTTTCTCCTTGCACTGTGACTAGTTCTTTCGACTGAAGTGTATCATATTTTTTGGTAGTTGGATTAAAAAACACCCATTGAAAATAATTTTTTAATGCAAAAGATCCTGGCTCTTTGGGGATGATAAAATAGCTGAATGTTTTTTTGCCGGTGATGTGCCCCACCTCGCGGTTAATGTTCTGCTTAATATTAGGCTCATAGAATTCAAAGCTATTATCGCTGGTAACTCTTGGTTTTTCAATGCCCGAAATGTTTCCTTCTCCAAATAGGGTAAAGTCATAGGCTACACTCTGGCCGGTTTCCAAATCATTCTTGGCAAGTCTTTCTTCTAATCTGTAATCTCCAACAGCTACCACATCACTCAATGGATGAGGAGGCAGATCCTTCACTTTCACGGTTTTGGCTTTGGAATAGAACGTCTTAAAATCTTCTTGCCTGTTTTGCCCAAAGAAAGACGGGTTTTTGGCCACTTTAAACTTAATCATCTCCAAGCCTACACTCGGAAAAATGACTGGCTGGTTGTTGAGTGGATAGAAAGTAGCCTGATAAATCTTGTATTGCGTATAATTCTTGCCGTTGATTTCGATCGGCTCTCCTTCTATACTCTCAATATTAAAATTCTCTTCCCAGCAAGTGGAGGGTTTTACTTTTTTAAGAATATCGGCAAGCTGCTTTCCCAATTCGTGAAACTGCATGGGAGCACGATTACTTTCCGCCACCAGAAAGGAAAGGGTAGCAGTAAAGGCTTCGCCTACATATACTTCATCTTTACTGGTCGTCAACGCGAGTAGTGCTTCTTCCTTTACGTCTACAAACTCGGTAGTACCTTTCCCGAAGAAATCTTCACGCGGGTCGCGGTCAAAAAAACTTCTAAATGGATCAGTTTGCTGCACCTGCACGGGCGGGCCGATTTTCAGCTTTTTTCCATTCACTGAGTACACTTGGTCATTTACTTTTATTTTAAAAGACGGAATGTTAAAAGTACCCTGCCGCAAAGGAGCATAGGTCATGATGATGCTTTGTGAGGAGCTCATTTGGCCGTTCACAATGCTCGTTTGAGAACTCGATGAGGTGCCTCGCTTTTGCAGACCTTCAATATCCGGGAAATTGTCGTAGCTTTTAAGGCGGTCGTTATTGACGGTAATAGTTATAGTCCAGGCCTGGTTCTCACCAATTTCTCCCGGCCCGAGTTCAATCTGAACGGACTGAGCCTTCGCACAAAACCCCAACACAAGTAGGCTCAAAATCAAAAAACCGCTTCTTACCATAAATTTCAAGGTTGCAAGTAGCATCGCAACAAGTTGCAATACAAAATTAAAATCTTCTTTTTTAGTATTAAATCTGTTTTGTACTTTCAAATCTCAATACGATTTGAAGGGCGTTTGAAATAAGTCAAATTGGCTAGGCAACTTAAGACTAATCTCAACGTTTTAAATTTTCAACATTGAACCACGTACTTTAAACAACGAATGAAAATGCTCAATTATGTCAAAAACATACTCAGCCGAGTAAGTTTTGACGCACGGCTCTTTGAAAAGGAGCTGAGAAAAGCTATCAGAGTATTGATAGCGGAGGAGATTCAGGAGCTCAGAAATTGGTGTTATGCCAATTATGGGAATGAGCACCGGGCCATTTTGAACCGGTGTTTTGTGATCGCTTGAAATTGTAAAAACGAAAAAGGAAACCCTGGCGGATAAGCCGGGGTTTTTTGTTTCTACTGGATTTCATCCCACCCGTTAGTGTAAAAAACAGCCTCTTAAAGCTGCCTTTTTGTATATTTCACGCCTAGACTACATTTTATGAGGCAGACTTTATTCTTCTTTTTTCTATTGAATTCGATGATTGGCGTTGCACAACGCGCCATTGATCCTTCAGATATTTATCGACTCAAATCAGTTGGCGACCCGCAAGTTTCGCCTGAGGGAAAATGGGTGGCTTATGTGTTATCCACACCGGATTCGGCCAAAGACAAATCAGATTCCGATATTTGGATGATAAGTTGGGATGGGAAGGAAACGGTGAAGCTGACCGCCAGCAAGGAGAGTGAAAGTCGACCTCGTTGGTCTCCGGATGGAAAATATTTAACCTTTATGTCTTCGCGCTACGAAACTAAATCATCTCAGATTTGGAGAATGGACAGACGTGGAGGAGAAGCTGAAAAACTGACAGAATTAAAATACAGTATCAGTGACTATGTGTGGAGCCCTGATGCCAAAAAGATAGTGCTGGTTATACAAGATCAGGAGTCGAGCGATGAAGCTGAAAAGAAAAAATCCGCGAAACCGATCATGATCGATCGCTATCATTTTAAATCAGATGCGGGTGGCTATCTGGAGCGTAAGCGTAGCCATCTGTATGTTTTTGATCTTGAAACAAAGAAGTTGGATACACTTACCAAGGGCGATTATGACGAAGGGAATCCGGTGTGGTCCCCTGACGGCAAGAAACTGGCGTTTGTCAGCAATCGAAGCGCAGATGCCGATCGCAACGGAAATACCGATATCTGGGTGATGGAGGCCACAAAAAATGCGGCCATCAAACAACTCACAACATGGCAGGATTCGGACACAAGCCCAGCATGGAGTCCGGATGGGAAGTACATTGCCTACCTAAAATCCCAAACACCAGGCTATGATATTTATGATCAGCCCCAGCTAGCATTAGTTCCTGCTGAAGGAGGTTCGTCTAAAATTTTAAATGCAAAATTAGATCGCGATGTATCAGCTCCTCGTTGGTCGGCCGACAGTAAGTCCGTTTATACTGTAGTTGACGATGATCGAAGAGCACATGTGACTTCCTTTGATTTAGAAGGGAACATGAAAAAACTGACTTCTGGCGATCGTACGTTTGGAGCCTTGCAATCAGCGAGTAACAATAATTGGGTGACGCTTTCCAGTGACCCAGCCACGCCTAATGAGATTTACACAGTTGAAGGAGAATCGACTCGCAGACTCACCCACATCCATGATGATTTTTTAAAGCCTCTGGCTCTAGCTTCCGTAGAGGGGTTCACCTCCAAAAGTAGGGATGGTACGACCGTGAACAGTCTACTGTTCTGGCCAGCCAATCAACCGAAAGACAAAAAGTTGCCATTGGTATTATGGATACATGGCGGCCCTACCGCACAAGATGATTTTGGTTTTGATTTAACGCCTCAGGTTTTAGCAGCAAAAGGGTATGCCGTTGCGTGCGTAAACTACCGCGGAAGTAGTGGCAGAGGAATGGCTTTTAGCAAGGCCATCTTCGCAGACTGGGGAAACAAAGAAGTGATGGATTTGATTGGAGCAGTTGATCACTTAATCAACACTGGAAAAGTAGATGCGGATAAATTAGGCATTGGCGGGTGGAGTTATGGCGGAATTCTTACAGACTATGTAACCGCTACTGATCCACGTTTCAAAGCAGCGGCTAGCGGAGCGGGAAGTGCCTTGCAACTTTCATTGTATGGCTCTGATCAGTATATTGCCCAGTATGAAAATGAATTGGGTGTTCCATGGAAGAACATGGACAAGTGGATGAAAGTATCTTACCCTTTTCTAAATGTTGAAAAGATCAAGGCGCCAACACTTTATATGGTAGGAGAAAAAGATTTTAACGTGCCCGCTGCCGGCAGCGAGCAAATGTATCAGGCATTGAAATCCTTGGGTGTACCAACCCAATTTGTTGTGTATCCCGGACAGCACCATGGAATTAACGTACCGAGTTATCAAAAAGATCGATTGGTGAGGTACTTGGATTGGTATGGAAAGTATTTGAAAGGAGACGACCTAAAGGAAAAGCTCCCCCAGAAAAAGTAGTTGCTAGCCAAGAAATTCTCCCAGACCCTGCCGTGTAACAAAAGGTTCTGATCCGGTAAAATCTACGATGGTTGAAGGCACATTGCCGCCTTGCCCGCCATGTACAATGAGATCAACTCTGTTTTTGAAGTCCTCGTAGATTTCCTCCGGGTCTGTAGTGTATTCTTTTATTTCATCATCGTCTTTGATAGACGAGGTAATAAGTGGATTGCCCAGTTGTTTTACAATGGCTAACGGAATGCGATGATCGGGTATGCGTATTCCTACGGTCTTTTTATTAACACCTAAAATTTTAGGAACATTAGAATTGGACTCAAAAATAAATGTGAAGGGGCCGGGTAAAAGTTTTTTCAACACTTTGAAGGCTGGGGTGTCTAGTCGTTTTACGTATTCGGAAATGTGGCTCAAATCATTGCAGATAAATGACAAATTCATTTTCTGAGGTTTGATGCCTGCCTGTCGAGCAGACAGGTCTTCAATTTGGCAAAGTTTTTCAACGGCTCGCTTGTTTTTAAGGTCACAGCCGATACCATAGATGGTGTCAGTTGGGTAAATAATTACTCCGCCTTCTAGTAAAATCTCAACAACGCGATTTATTTTTCTCGGTTCGGGGTTGATTGGATGAATGACTAAAAGTTCGGCAGGCATAGTAGTTTCATCAGCAAGTTAATTAATTCCCACCGCTTGTTAGAAGCTAACTTGATTGAACCCAGATTTTGCAATTGGTTGCAAAATCTGCCCGGAGGGCTGAAGAATACTTACGGTAACGTCAGTATTTTCAGGGTTAACCTTGACCAAAATGCCATGCATTTTGCGCCAACCGCAGGCAAATTTTGCTACTGCAAAATTTGGGTTGAAAGACGCCTTAAAATAATCACGGTAACGTAGAATATATGTTGGAGAGTCAGACGCTGCCTTATCGGATCTAAAACTTTCGTAAATTTTTCCATTTTACAAATTACCTTTGCGCGCAACATATGTTGGCAACTAATAGAACGACAATGAAAAAATTGGCTCAGTTCCTCAAAAAAAATTCAATTCTAGTACCCATAGTGTTTCTTGGCATTTTAATTTTTGTAAGCGCAGCAACCGGGTACTACAACAACCTGGTGATGATTGCTACGGTTAAAACCAAAGAGGAAACCGCATCTATAAAGGAGAACATGAACTTCATTATCCGCGGCATAGTGCAGCGCGCAGATATTAGCGTGAGGGGTTTTTCTGTAGCTAAAGATGAACGCTTGCTTAAACCTTACACAATTGCGCAGGAGGTTTTCAATAAGACTTTTGACGACCTAAATAGACAATTGTCATCTCAAAATATCGAGGTTGAGGGACTTCAAAAAATACGAAATGCAGTTAGCAACTATCTGGTTTTTTCCGGAGAGATGATCGAAGCAATTAAGGTGGATAGCATGGATACCTTTCGTACTATGTTTAAAGAAGATAGGGGCACCGCGCTTTGGTATGAATATGATGCGGTTGCAAAGAAAATAAATGCCCACCAAGATAAGCTGAATACGGTTGCCCAGGAGCGATATGAAAATGCGATGGCTCGAAATGGTTGGATACAAGCATTTCTCGTGTTATTTGGCATCCCTACACTTATTTTTATTGTTGTGCGATTAGTGAAGCAAACCAATCAACGAAAAAAATTATTGCTCGAGTTTGATAAAAGTAACCGAACCTTTTTGTTTGACGATGGCAATGAAATTACGGACGGGTCAGAAGCACTTTATATTGACCGATCTATTTCGAGTTTTAAAGATGCCGCAAATTTTGTTACGCAACTTACCGAGGGCAATTTGGACGTTACGTGGCGAGGCGTGAATGAAAGAAATGGAATGTTAAACAAAGAAAACCTCTCGGGAAAACTTACCGCACTTAAAGATCAATTAAAAGCGGCAAGGCGAGAAGAGGAAAAACGAAATTGGCTAAACTCCGGTCTTGCAAAGTTCAATGAACTAGTTCGCAACCACCAGAACTCAATGGACGATCTATCTTATCAAACTATTTTTTTCTTGTGCCGACACTTGAAAGCGGTGCAGGGTAGTCTTTTCGTGCGAAAGAAAGAAGGTGAGAAGACTCGGTTAGAACTGTCCTCTTGCTTTGCTTACGATCGGAAGAAGTATGTTTCCAAAACTATTGAGCCGGGCGTAGGTCTGATCGGCCAAGTTTATCTTGAAGGTGAAACCACTCTGGTTACGGACTTGCCGAACAATTATACATCTATTACCTCTGGACTGGGTGAAGCTACGCCCACTTGTCTTGTTATTGTGCCGATGAAATTTAATGATGAGATAGAAGCCCTGGTAGAACTAGCAGGTTTTCATAAATGGCAAAAACATGAAATTGAGTTCCTAGAAAAAGCGGGAGGGTTTGTGGCCTCGGTAATCAATAGCGTAACCGTTGCACAAAAAATGAAAGATATGCTGATGGAAACACAAGCGCAAACGGAGCGATTGAAATCGCAGGAAGAAGAGTTAAGGCAAAACTTGGAAGAAATGCAGGCCACGCAAGAACAACTGATACGAAGTAAAAACCAATGATTTTAAAATCACACTCAACACGGTGGAATTACTTTTTGTATTTTTGTTGTTCATTTTGTTTCTATGGCTGAAGTAAAAAAGAGCAAGTTGGTTTTCTTTTTGGTGGGTTCTGTATTGCTCATCTCGTTTACGTTTTATGCCTACCAAATTGTTTATGTCCCAAATATTTTGGTTGAGCGTGACGACCGTGTTTTTATCATCAAGCCTGGAACTACCTATCGGTCAGTGCTGACCGATTTGGGAAAAGGAAACTTTGTGAACGATATGGTCTCTTTCAGTTTTTTGGCTCGCCTGGCAGGCTATGATGAAAAGATAATCCCCGGACGATTCATTCTCCGAAAAGGGATGACCAACCTGCAAGCCATTAAGGTGTTGAAGTCAGGTAAGCAAGAGCCCGTAAAGATTACTTTTTCCTATGTACGTCTCACGGATGAATTGGCTGAAAAACTAACGAGAAATATCGGTGTCACGACCGATGAGTTTAAGGAAGCGCTAGAGGACTTTGTTGAATCGAATCAGGACGGCTTCACCAAAGAGAATATTCGCAGTATGTTTTTACCCAATACCTATGAGGTTTATTTTAATGTAACCCCCAATGAATTGATTGAACGCATGCATCAGGAGTTTCGCAAATTTTGGAATGAAGATCGTACCGCCAAAGCAAAAAAACTTGGTCTGACGCCTATTGAAGTTTCAATTCTTGCGTCTATTGTCCAAGCAGAAACGGTGAAACAAGACGAGGCTCCTGTGATTGCCGGGCTGTATCTCAATCGGTTAAAAAAAGATATTGCGTTGCAAGCCGACCCAACTTTGGTTTATGCTTCAGGTGATTTTTCTTTAAAAAGAATCTACAATGTTCATAAAGAGATCAAGTCACCGTATAACACATATAAGTATCCCGGCCTTCCTCCCGGTCCCATCAACGTTCCTCAGGTTGCCAACATAGATGCAGTGCTTAATTATACGCCTTCTAACTTTTATTATATGTGTGCCAAGGAAGATTTTTCTGGGTATCACAATTTTGCGGCTAATTTAAATGAGCACAGCGTCAATGCGCGTAAGTATCAAAAGGCGTTGACTGCAGAAATGAAAAAGGCAGAAGCCAACAAAAATTAATGTATACCTCCGAAACGTTTGTGCGTGTACGCTATGGAGAAACCGACCAAATGGGCTATGTGTACTATGGCGTGTATGCCATGTACTACGAGGTAGGGCGTGTGGAGAGTTTACGCCAATTAGGACTTACTTATAAGAAACTGGAAGACGATGGGGTAATGATGCCTGTGTTAGAGAATCATTCAAAGTATCACCAAGCCGCGTTGTACGATGATCATTTGAAAATTGTAACAACCATTCAAGAAAAACCGAGTGTACGTATTCGATTTAACTATTCCATTTACAATGGAGAAAGCAAGTTAATCCACGAAGGCGAGACACACCTGGCATTTGTAGACAAAAAATCGGGTAGACCTTGCCGACCTCCTCAGGCGTTTATGGAAGTGTTGAAGCCTTTCTTCTAGTTAGATTTAGAGAGTCTGGCCATTTGAAAATTTGAAAATGGGGAATCGCTGGTTATGTTTGAGTGTAATTGAAAAGGGTACTAACAGACTTTCATTTTCAAATTGGCGAATCTTCCAATTTTCAAATTAAAAAAGTGAAGTACGTCACGAGAAAAAAGATTCTAACATTTTCTACAGCGCGTTCTGGCCGGACGTGGATGAAGCGTATTAAGTTTAAGAAGTACGACAACCTTTCACTCTATAAGTTTTTTAAAATCTTTACACATAATTTGGAGGAAGATGAAATAGGCGATCGCGCCAATGGAGTGGCCTACAATTTTATCTTGGCTACTTTCCCCGCAATAATTTTTTTGTTCACGCTTCTACCCTATATCAACGTCTATTTCCCGGATATCACCACCGAAACGATTATGGATTTCATCAAAGAATTGGTGCCACCATCTATGTACGGAGCCATTGCATCTACTGTTTTCGATATACTCAGTAACCAGCGGGGCGGCTTGCTGACTTTCGGTTTTCTTTTTGCGGTATACCTTTCTAGCAATGGTATGTTGGCGTTGATGCGGTCATTCAATGCCTGTTATCGGACGGTGGAGCGCAGACATTGGCTTCGCATGAGATTGACTTCGTTGGCATTGACGCTCATGTTGGCGCTTGTGTTGTTCTCGGCTGTTATTTTGTTGGTGGTTGGCCAGTTTTCATTGGACTATGTGCTATCACATATCGAAGATTTTAGTCATCTAAATTTGGATAGCTTCACGATTTATTTGTTGCTGCTTTTACGATTTGTTGTCATCTTCATTGTGTTCTTTATTGCTATTTCGTTCATTTATTATTTTGGCCCGGCCGTTCATTACAACTGGAAATTCTTTTCTATTGGCTCTTTGCTTGCCACGTTGGCCATCATTGGTCTTTCCTATGGATTTTCGGTTTACATCACCAACTTCGGCAGTTACAATAAAGTATATGGCTCTATCGGGGCATTGATTGCGCTAATGATTTGGATTCAATTGGTGACGGTGATTTTGCTTTACGGTTATGAAATTAACGCCAGCCTGCATTATGGTGGCAAAGTAGAGGCAGTAAATGCTCACCAACGAAAACAAAAAATCCATAAGTCGATGAGATAACTGGTGAGCGATCCAGCCAAAAATTTGGCCACGAATGCACAAATAAACTCAAATACATTCGATGTGGAATTCGTGAAATTTCGTGTTATTCGTGGCAAGATGAATCCTGTAGTATAAGTACAAGAAAGTATTTTTGGTTTAAAGGTTAAACCATTTGAGGCAAGAAGCTCCACACGGCAAAAGACAGTAAATCACTGGTTGGAAATGGAAAAGATCGTATGAATCCACAAATTGAAAAGCTATTTACAATCGCCAATAAGCCTGAGCGGCTGATTATTGGTTTGATGTCGGGCACTTCATTAGACGGATTGGATGTAGCATTGTGCCGCTTTCGCGGGAAGGGATTAGAAACTCAAATAGAATTAGTTGCCTTTGAGACAGTTTCTTATGATTCAGAATTCAAAGACGAAATCAAATCGGTATTCTCGAAGCAGCAAGTGAGCCTTGAGAAAGTTTGTTTGCTTAATCCGTGGGTTGGGCTGTATCACGCAGAACTGATATTGAAATGCCTTGTTAAATGGAGGATTGACCCTACCGATATTGATTTGATTGCGAGTCACGGGCAGACGATCTATCATGCTCCAAAGTTGTTACACGGTCAACAAAAGTTTGGAAACGCTACACTTCAAATCGGTGATGGTGATCATATCGCACATGCCACCGGAGTTGTTACACTGAGCGATTTTCGACAAAAACATATTGCGGGTGGTGGCGAAGGCGCGCCACTTGCTGCCTATGGCGACTTCCTTATTTTTTCTAAAAGAGATGAAGATCGCATCATGCTGAATATTGGCGGAATTGCCAACTTCACCTATCTGCCCGGAAATCTAAATGCCGATGAGGTTTTTTGTACAGATGTTGGGCCAGGCAATACGATGATGGACGCACTCATTCAACAAAATTTTCCGGGCAAGTTCTTTGACGAAAATGCCGAAGTGGCAAAACGCGGTAGCTTGAATAATGCTTTGTTGAGGGAACTTAAAGGTCATCTCTTTTTTATGCAACCCTTTCCAAAAACCACAGGACCAGAGTTGTTCAATTTGAATTACCTCGACAACGCAAAGAAAAAATCGAATACGCAACAGTTGTCGCCCGAGGACACGTTGGCAACACTCAACCGTTTTTCGGCAGACATGATCGTAGAGGGGATCAAAAAAAGTACGGGCGATAAAACTAACATCAAGCTCTTTTCTAGCGGGGGTGGCATGCACAATCCATTGCTGATGGAGAATATTAAATGTCAGTTGCCTGGCTTTTCGTTTTTAACCACACACGACCTTCACATCAATCCCGATGCGAAGGAAGCGGTACTATTTGCTACACTTGCCAATGAGTGTGTTTGTGGAGGGGGCGTGCAATACGGGTCGGGCAGAAATGGAATTCCTTCTGTTTCAATGGGAAAAATTTCTTTCCCGAATTGATTCGATAATCTTTAGGCTTCCGCTACAAAACTTCTAGTCCTTTTGCTTTGAAAGGAAGAACTTTTGAATGACTTGGGTCAAGCTCTGTGATCAATGTATGGATCGATTCTATCGGACAGATATTAAAACGTTGCGATGAATTAATTTTTTCTGAAATCGTCAGCACCACAATTTTTTTAGCAGACTCCAGCATAGCTTTTTTTAGCTGCACCACATCCCAGTCAAATTCAGCGAGACCCGTTTCAGCATCTAAATTGCCCATACCCATAAAACACAAATCGGCTTTCACTTGCGACAATGTGCGGATGGCATCGCCACCAACAGCGATTTGTGCATCCTTTGAAAGTTTGCCACCCACAAAAATAGTTTCGATGGAAGGATGCTCAAGCAATTGCATGGCAACGGGTAGGCTTGGTGTAAAGATCGTGAGTTTAAGGTGATCGGGAAGAAGACGGGCTACTTCAAGGTTTGTAGTGCCCCCAGACATAATAACAACCATGTTATCTACCAGCAACTGGCGCGCCTTTTCGGCAATTACCGACTTGTCTTCATGTGCGTAGATTTGATCTTCGCGGTACGTATAAACGTGGAAAGAGTTTGAAATAGCTCCACCGTGTACCTTTTTTACTTTGCCTTGCTCGTCCAGGTAATTCAAGTCTCTGCGAACAGTATCTTCAGAGACAGATAGCTTTTGGGCAATGTCCAGCAGTTGCACCCTGTTGCGGATCTTTACTTCGTTGACTATGTAATTCAGTCGCTCTTCTTTGAGCATAGGTCAGGCTTATTGCACGATTTTACATAAAATATTTTACAATCGTTTGCAATTCTAGAAAAAAAACGCAAATTCAAGCCAATGTTTACGGTCTTTTGCTGCTTTTGGCAATGGGCGTAGCCAGACAAATAACCATTTTTCACCTTAAACTATTTTTCATGATAAACATTTACAAGCAAAAAAGGCGCAGTCTCTGGCACATGGGGCTGGTTTTTCTCTTGGCATTTTCTGCGCTGCTGGCGCAGGCACAAGAGGTAGTAGTTACCGGAAAGGTAACGGATGCAGAAACACAACAGGGGTTGCCCGGTGCTGCCGTTCGGGTAGTGGGTACTACTAACGGGACAGTTACCGACACAGACGGAAACTTTTCGTTGAGTGTGGCTTCCAGCGGTTTGGTAAAAATTGAAATCAGCTTTGTAGGGTATGCCTCAGTAACTACCGAGTTTGCAAATGGTTCAACAGTAATTAATGTGGCTTTAAAACCAGAGTACAGTGCCTTGGACGAAGTTGTCGTAACAGGATCTACGTTGAAATCGGCCAAGCGCGAACTGGGAAACAACATCACATCGGTGAGTTCATCAATGATTGAAAGGTCTGGAGCAAACAATCTATTTAATGCGTTGCAAGGCAAAGTACCAGGCGCACAGATCACTCAAAACTCAGGTGATCCTGCTGGTGGGATGACGATTCGCTTGCGCGGTGTAAAATCTCTTTCAGGGCCTTCGGACCCATTATATGTAATTGATGGAGTTATTGTGAGTAATTCCACTGCCAACGTTTCTCAAACTGCATTAGGAAACCAAGTAGGCGAGGCCGCGGTTGGTAATAACCGATTAGTAGATATTAATCCATCAGATATTGAGACCTTGAATGTTATCAACGGAGCTGCCGCAGCTGCGCAGTATGGTTCAAGAGCATCTAATGGGGTAGTTTTGATTACGACCAAGAAGGGCAAATCGGGTGCACCAAGAATTACATTTTCTACTAGCGTAACCATGAATGAATTGCGTAAGAAAGTTCCCATTACAACCTATGGAAAACAATTTGGGACAGTTGGACTACGCCTACACCCAATTCAAGCACTTAGCTTAACTTGGCCTGCGCAACCTGGGGAAACATTCACAGCAGTTACAAGGGACAACGTAGTAAGTAGCTTAAGAACCAACTTAGTAGATGTCACTCGTTACGACTATCAAGATCAGATATTCCAGAAGGGTTACGGAACAGACAATAACTTATCTATTAACGGGGGTAATGATAAGACGCAATACTTCACTTCCATTTCATACTCACGCAACGAAGGAATCATCAAAGGAACGGATTTTACGCGGTACAATATCAGAGCCAGAATAGAACAGCGCTTAGCTGATTGGGCAAAGATGAGCGTAGGTTTGTCATATGCGAATTCATTTAGCAATGAGAAAGCAAATGGGAATGTTTTCTATAGTCCCATCAATTCTATAAATATAGGTAACAATATTTACGATATCACCCAACGAGATGGAGCCGGTAAACTGTTGGCCGTTGAAGCTACTAGGGTCAATCCGCTGTCGACAATTGAAGATATGAACTTTACACAGTCTATTAATCGCACTATAAACGATCTCCAATTAAATCTTACTCCTATTAAGGGGCTGGGAATCGACTTGATTGTGGGGGTTGATGCATTTACACAGAATGGACGTGGACTTATTAAGCCTTATCCTTATCAAGCCACTGCAGGCTTACCTGCAGAACGTTACCCAACCGGGTATGCTTCAAACGCGAGTAATTCAGTATTACAGTTTAATACCGATTTGAATATCTCTTATGAGAAACAGTTGACATCCGACTTGAAACTTAACGCCATTATTGGTGGAAGTTATCAATACCAACGCACCGATTTTCAAAGAGCAAGTGGTGAGGGCTTAGCGCCATTTATTGAAACAGTAAGTGGAGCTGGCTCGGCTGTTAGTGCGGGTTACGGCTTACCCCAGTTTGCATTAAGTGGTTATTTTGCTCAAGCTACGTTAGGTTACAAGAATCTAGCTTTCATAACGGGAGCTGTTCGTAGAGATCAATCTTCTATTTTTTCGGAAAGTGAAAGAACGCAAACCTATCCAAAAGTGAGTGGTAGCTTTGTTCTTTCAGATCTGGAGTTCTGGAAGAATTCGATACCGACAAGTGCAGTCAGTTCGATTAAATTGAGAGGCTCTTGGGGACAAGCAGGTAACTTGGTTGGCTTGGATCCATTCTCTCGGTTTTGGCAGTTTCAACCAACACCTTATCTGGGTAGAAATACAATTGTACCCAGCTCTCAACTCGCCAATCCGAATGTTCGGCCGGAGCGTATGACAGAGTTTGAGTTTGGAACAGACATCGCTTTTTGGAATAACAAGATTAACCTAGGGGCAACTTTTTACAATCAAAACATCACTGATTTAGTTGTTAATAGGGGAACAGCCTCTTCGGAGGGAGGCCTAAGCATTGTAAATAACGTTGGCACGATGGAGAATAACGGCTATGAGATTTCACTGAACATTGTTCCAATAAAAACTCAGAACCTAACGTGGGATGTAACTTTCATTTATAACCAAAATAGGAATAAGGTTACGAAGCTTGGTAGTCCAACAATATCCATTTCAAATGCTGCAGGTGCGCCTGTATTCTTAATTGAAGGAGCCCCTGCCAGCGTGTTTTATGGCACTACAATCGCAAGAGATGCAAGCGGAAATCCTTTGTTGACGCCCCAAGGCTTTTTGCAGAGTGAAAGAGGGATACAGAGTTCTCTAACACCACTGACTTACACACAATCAAGAGACGCTGTCACAGGTCAGCCTGTATTTGGGCCTGGGGTTGGCGCGGTGAGAACGATAGTTGGAAATCCTAACCCAGATTGGACGGGTTCTTTGATGAGTAATCTAGCTTATAAGAATTTCAATTTTAACTTCTTGTTCGATTTTGTGCAAGGCGTAAGTGTTTTCAACGCAGACAAGAGAACAAGAGAGAACGTGGGCATTGGGCCAATTGCTGAGCAGGAGATGAAAGGAGAAATTGTGCGAGGATATATTTTTGCCATTGGACCAATCGAAGAATGGAGAGTTGATAATGGTTCTTTTGTAAAGCTCCGTGAGATTGGGTTATCTTATAATTTGAAGAGCCCAATTAAAGGGATAAGCAACGTTAATATTGGTTTGTCAGGAAGAAACCTGATTTCGTGGGATAGCTACAATGGGTATGACCCCGAAACAAATGCTGGGGGTAATAGTGACCGCGTAAGGGGCGTTGACTTTGGAAATGTACCTATTCCCCGCACCTACAAAGCCCAAATCACCTTTTCATTCTAACACCTTAAATCAATTGATGATATGAAAAAGTTTATAAACACAGTCGTTTTGATAGCGGTGTTCCTGTTTGCTTCTTGCAATCAAGAGTACTTGAACCCCAGCTCCGCGAGTCAGACTCAGGTTGTTTCTGATGTTACGGGTCTTATAACGTTGGCCAATGGATTATCATACAAATACTCAATCACAAGAGTATCTCCAAATTACACACTGCCAACAACAAGTGGTCTTCTTACACGAGAATTAGCAGTGCTAAATGCGGGTAATACAGATGAACTAAATCTATCGTTGGGAGGAGCTTCAGTTTTGGGTAACAATGGAGTAATAACAAATCTTTGGAATCAATCCAATTTGATTAAGTCAAATGCCGAATTGATACTTAACAACTTAGGAATTGTTTCTGATCAGGGCATCAAAGGTCCACTTCAAGCACATGCAGCAATTTTCAAAGCACTAGCATTGGGAAACTTAGCCATGTTTTGGCAGCAGGCACCTGTTGCGACCACATCGAAAGCTCCATTCGTTGACCGAATAGAGGTACTAAATGAAGCCATTTCTATTCTTGAGGCAGCGGGCACTGAGTTGGCAAAAGCACCAATATCGTCCGCTTTTTCAACACGTATTGCGGCAGGTATTGACTATGCAAATACGATCAATGCTTTGATCGCTCGCTATTCCTTGATGACAGGCAATAATGACAAGGCTTTAGCAGCCGCTAATCTAGTGTCTTTGGCCACCAGCGTTAAATCCGAGTTTCGCCACGATGACCTTACTCGGAACGCGCTATTTGAAAGCAGTTTTGGAAACAAAAATGTAACCGAGCCTCCAGATAACAAGTTTAGCCTCCCGCTGGCATTGCAAACACCACTTTCGGATGGAAGGATTGCCTTCTTTTTTAGTGCTGGTGGTACCTTAAATTTGGGAAGAGCAAGCTTCTTTACCTCTAACTCAAGTGCGTTGCCAATTTATCGCCCGGGAGAAGTTACCTTGGTTAAGGCAGAGGCATATGCCAGAAAAAATGATTTATCAAATGCAACTACAGAGTTAAATAAGATTCTACAGAAGTTGCCCGCTGGCGATTCGTACGGCATTGGCGCAAATCAGCCTGCGTATGCTGGTCCTAACACACAAAGCAATATTTTGGATGAAATTTACAGGCAGCGTTGTATTGAGCTTTACATGACAGGAATGAGATTGGAGGATAGCCGCAGGTTCGGCCGTCCGGCTGCTGAGCGGTTGCGCAATTTTTTACCTTATCCTTTTTCAGAGAGAGACAACAATCCAAATACGCCAACAGATCCAACCAACTAGACTTACTATTTTCAGCAAAAAGCCACCGCAAAAAACGGTGGCTTTTTTGTGCTCGATGAATTCTTCACAACAATTCAATATATTTGATGAGTGATGATTTTTGAGAAGGAATATGCCTAGACTCTTACTTCTTTTTTTATTGCTAGTTGCTTCTCCGCTCGTTTTTGCCCAACAAAAAGGTTTAGAAAATTACTTTACCCAAGTGCGCGCAGGTAAGTATCCAGCTTTAACTGCAGAACTTACCAAACCTGAGAATGCGCAAGTAATATTAACGACCTTGCCAAAGTACCTTACTGATTCGGTGGCCACTATTCGGTTGCGTGCCACTGCCTTGGTCAGAACAATCGGCACCACATCTAAAATTTCTGCCATTCGGTCACAGGCAGTACAGCAAATAATCTCTTCAGCCAACGATAAAGATAGTGGCAACGCAGGGGCGGCACTTATTTCATTGACGGAATTTAAGAAGACTGATTTTAATAGAGTTTATCAAGATTCTCTTTACGCGATTTTTAAAAGAAAATCAGCGCACGTAAACACCCTCATACGGTTGATGGGCTATTTGGAGATCCAGACTTCTAAAAATGATTTGTACAACCTATCGCAAGATGCTAGCCAAAGCAGAAAAGACCGGTGGGCAGCCATGCTTGCGCTCGCCCGTATGAATGATCAGCAAGCCATTGATGACGTGCTCAATCGCGTCAAACGCATGCCGGTAGGAGATGCGGTGGTATATGAAGTATTTCCTGATTTGGTCTACACCCGCACGCCTGAGGCCGTGAGTTATTTGGTGGAAGCGCTTAACAATGATGCTAAAAATTGCGAATCCGCAAATTCTGATGACACGGAACGTATACCATGTGCTTATCGTGTCATGGAGATGCTCGCGCCTATTATCGAAAACTATGCGTTCAAGCAAAATGCAAGTGGCGATATAGAAACTAATGATTACCCAATGGCTTTGCAAAAGGTGAGGGAATGGTTTAAGATTAATAAAGAGTACAAGATTTTAAGGGATACTTATTAGTCCCTGGTCATTGGTCAGTAGTCATTGGTCAGTGATACCAATGACTAGTGACTATTGACCGGTGACCAACAATATGAGAAAAATAGTTACTATATGCTTTCTATTAACATGTTGGGGTTCTGCCTTCGGGTTAGTGCTACCCGATAGCCTAGATGTAAAAGCAGCACTTGACACTACCTTGGTTTCGCGCGGAATCGTTGTTGAAGCAATCCCTGATTTTTTGGAAGAAGGTTTGTTGATGGATGTTGATCAAAACGATTCTATTCTACAGAAAATACAATTTGCTAGTTCTATTTTAGCCAAGGTAAGAACGGCCCAGAATTTCATTAAGACAATCGATGCAAGTTCAAAGTTTGAGTTGCCAGTTGGTATTTCTAAATCTATCGGGGGTATCAACTACGATGTCGCCATTTATGCAGTCAGGCTTAAGCCACTTTATGCGGAGCTTGACATGGTCATGCAAATTGAAATTCCGCAAAACGGGAAGCAACTTACTTTTATGGCCAAGGGCATCAAACTCTCTAACCAAGGTGGTATTGTAGGCGATGCCACACTTCAATTGGTAGGCGACTATGGAATTAATTTCAATGGTGATAAAATTCAGCTCATTTTGAAAGGGGGAACTAAAGAAGAGTTGGGCGGCACGTATGCCAAAATTGATTGCGATGGATTTAAAGAAATAGGTATTGATGCCAACGTTGTTTTCTCGCGCGATTTACTATTGCCTGAAAATCTAAACGGCACCATTCAGCCAGATGTACGAGTAACCACTTCCTTCAAATCCATTATCGCCAATTGGAATGACTTATTGGTGCAAGTGAGTTTGCCCAACTTTCAAGTTAAAGGGTTGACAGGGTTTGGCTTTACCGTTGATCAAGCCGTTTTTGACTTCAGTGATTTGCGCAATTCACCCTCAGTAGTCTTCCCGAAAGGATACACCAGCAGTCAGATGTTACCCGACAATCAAAATCTGTGGCGTGGATTTTATGTGCGTCAGCTTTCAGTGCGACTGCCACAGCAGTTTAAGAATAAAGACAATGCACGTACTACCCTTTCAGCTTACAATATGATCATCGATCAACAAGGCGTATCGGGTTTGTTTGAGGGAAAAAAATTGATTGCGCTTGATAAGGGTGACATGAGCGGATGGGCGTTTTCACTGGATTCATTGGGAATAGAGTTGCAAGCCAATCAACTCGTGCAAGCTGGCTTCAATGGGGGAATTGTTATCCCTATTTCAGGAGGACAAAAATCATTTGATTACAAGGCAATCATTAGCAACGATGATAATTATTTGTTTAATGTGATTGCTAAGAGTGATATGAGTTTCCCTATGTTTCAAGCGGCCAAAGTTGAAATATATAAGGGCTCTTCTCTGGAAGTGCGCGTGCTGAACGGCACCTTCTTGCCAAAAGCAAATTTGCATGGTCGCATGAATGTGCAGGGAAAGTTGAGTGATGGTGGCCAGGGCGTAGAGTTGGCAGACATCCGGTTTGAAAACCTGCAGATACAATCTGTGAAGCCCTTTATTCAAGTTGGCACGTTTTCTTTCGGGTCAGAGGCTCTGCAGCAAAAGATGGCCGGCTTTCCGGTCAGCATTTCTGAGATTGGGTTGCGCAACATCACCGATAAAGAGTTAGGTCTTGACTTCAAGTTGAAATTGAATCTCGTGGGCGAAAGCAATGGCGCTTTTGCCGCTGACGCAGGCTTAACGGTTGTTGGCAACATGGGTACGGAGGGAGGCGCGCAGAGTTGGCGCTTCAAAACAGTGGAAGTGCGCGAAATAGGAGTTGATATTAACGGTGGCGCGTTTAAGTTTAAAGGCAGACTGATCTTTTATAGAAATGATATCGCCTATGGCGATGGTTTCAATGGAATAATCGATGCTGAATTCGCCTCGATGGTAAAAGTAAAAGCCTCCGCGATATTTGGTAACGTAAAAGGAATGCGCTATTGGTATGCGGATGCTATGATTAACTTCAGTCCGGGTATACTCATCTTTCCGGGCGTAGGCATCAACGGCTTTGGAGGCGGTGCGTATTTTAAAATGAAGATGGACAACTCGGGCAAAGGGAGCGCCTTGGGCAAAACAGCATCGGGTATTGTATATGTCCCTGCCGAAAATGCTGGGCTTGGATTAAAAGCAACAGTGAGCATCTGCTCAAACCCCAAAGAAGAAGCCTTTAATGTAGACGCTACATTTGAAATTTCTTTTTATGAACGAGGTGGTGTACGCTACATGGCCTTTATGGGCAATGCCTTTATTGCCACCGGAGCATTGGATAATGTGCTGGGAAAAATTCAGGCGTCCACCGGAAAGTTGTTGGATGTTGTAAAAAAGGCGGAAGCTTCTGCGTCCAAGGGGCTGTTGGCATCAGGTCAGGCCGACAATGCTACCATTGAAGCGGTTCACGGCACCACCGAGTCGGAGGGTAAGCGTGGAGCGATTTCAGCAAAAGTGTTTATCAGTTTCGATTTTGAGAACAGTGTACTCCACGGAAACTTTAAGGTGGGCATTGATGTAGCAACCGTGATCACCGGTGGGGGTGAGGCCGTTCTCCATTTTGCACCTCAAGAGTGGTATGTGTATATCGGCACGCCCGAGAATCGATTTAATTTGGGCATTGGTATAGGCTCCATTCGAGCGCAGGCAGATTCGTATTTCATGGTGGGTACCAAAATATTAGGTAGCCCACCGCCACCCGAAGCAGTATCGCGCATTTTGGGTGGTATAAATTTAGATTACATGAAAGATCTGAACGAGATCGGCACGGGTGCCGGTTTTGCGTTTGGCTCGTCATTTAGCATCAACACGGGCAAAATGACCTTTCTGATTTTCTATGCAAAATTTGAGGCGGGTCTTGGCTTCGATCTCATGCTGAAAAATTATGGTGATGTACGATGTGAGGGAAACAGCGATCGAATCGGAATCAATGGGTGGTATGCGAACGGGCAAATTTATGCCTACCTGGAAGGGGCGGTGGGCATCAAAGTAGATTTGTTTTTTGTGAAAGGAGATTTTGAAATACTGAGCATTGGTGCGGCTGCCATTCTGCAAGCACAATTCCCGAATCCTTTTTGGATGCAAGGCACAGTGGGTGGCAAGTTCAATATCCTGGGAGGATTAGTCTCCGGAAGTTGTAGTTTTCAGGTTACCCTCGGAAGCAAATGTAAGCTGGTTCAAAAACAGGAGAACGTGTTGAGTAACATCCGCGTGATTTCTCAGATGACACCCGCGGAAGGCGAAAAAGAAGTAAATGTGTTTAATGCGCCTCAAGCGGTGTTCAATATGCCGGTTAACAAAGTATTCAATGTAAGCGACAAAGATATAGGCAAGACTTTTCAACGATCTTTTAGAATCAAATTAGAACAGTTTAAATTCACCAGCGATGGAAAAGACATAGTTGGTGCCATGCAATGGAACGATGCACAAGATGTAGTAGCATTCAATTCGGTAGATATATTGCCTCCGAAAAAGGAAATCAAAGGCCTGGTGGAAGTGAGCTTTGAAGAAAGTAAAAATGGAGTGTGGACACAAGCGGTATTTGACGGGAAGCGAGTGACGGAAAAATTGGAGATAACTTTTACCACAGGCACAGCGCCTGATTACATTCCTCACAGCAACATCGAATACACCTATCCCGTCATTGGTCAGTTGAATTATTATAAGGATGAAACCCGCGAGGGCTATATCAAATTAAAGCAAGGCCAGCCTTACTTGTTCGAACCTGCTGCGGAGTGGAATCAAGTGGGTAGGTTTACCTCTGCATCGGGCAAAAAATCAGATTTTGGATTTGCTTACAATGCCGGCCTGGTGACTTTCTCAACCCCCAGCGATTTGCAAACCAATCAACCCTATGCTTTTGAATTGTTGAATGTGCCTAAGCAAGCTGCCGGTGCTGTAGATAGAAACGTGAGCGAACAAAAAAATAAAGTAGTAGTGGGCAACGAGAATACTGACACCGAAATCAAAACCAAAAAAGCAGAAGGTAGCCTGACGGATTTGGAAGAGAAGGCGATTTTTACGGCTAATTTTAAGGCGAGTAGATATGCTTCGTTGAATGAAAAGCTTACAAATCTTTCACTTTCTAAGGGGTGGACATGGTCTTTGCAGACTGGTGTGAATGAATTGGGCAGCAATGTAGATGGAGAGGTGTTTGACAAATTTGAGTTTGTAGATGCTACTTATACAAGAAATGCGTTGTTGCAATTTGAAGCCGACCTGACAGGTAATAACTGGTATGAAAATTTTGTCTATCCGTTGACATATGAGGGGTATCCCCTGAACGGTAGTATCAGATTGTTGAAGAGGCAAGAGGCTTTTTTGGATGTACCCCCTGCAAGAGCTATTTACCTAAGACAATCTCCAAACAATATCGCATTAACCCCCGAGATGATTACTTCTGGCAATTACAACTTGCCCACCAATCAGGCCGCCATCATTTACAATCTACCGCTAGAGATGTATCGTGACTACCTGGATTTACAGGCAACTGCTGCTAATCTTTCGGTAAGTCAAAGCAATGGTAAAACAGACAGATTATTGATAACACCGTTTCCAGTTTTGCGTCAAGGGGACTATAAGATAAGGGTAAAACACGTATTACCTGGGGTTAATAAAGTGACTTCAGAGAAGCTAATTAATATTAACTACACGTTGACTTTTGCTAGATAGGAAATGAATTTGAAAGAACTTGGATATCGATTGTTTTACTTGACAGGTGTAGTCTGCTATTCCTCTATGTCGCTTTTTGCTCAAAATGAAATAGAAACATCTATCAAAGTAGCGGCTCGTGCTTTTGGTGATTCTATTGTTTTGCGATGGGCGCCTAACACCCCAACTTCATGGTTGGCGCTCAACACGCATGGATACCGAATAGAACGCTACACGATGGTACGAGATTCGGTGGCATTGAAAGAAAAGCCAATGAAGGTTTTAATCAACGGTATAAAGCCATCTGAACTTGCTCTTTGGGCGCCCTGGGCAAAAGATGAAATGGTGGCCATAACCGCGCAGGCAATTTTTGGCAAGTCATTTACGCTCACCAATAACAAATCAACCTCCATTGGAGATGTAATCAATCTTTCAAGAGAGCAAGAATCTCGGTTTTCGTTTGCCCTATTTGCCTGCGATATCTCGCCAAAAGCGGCAACGCTTGCTGGCTTACGATGGGTGGATAAAGAAATTAAGAAGAACGAGAAATATTTATACAGAGTATATTCCCTTGCACCGGAAAATCAGCTGAAAATAAATTTTGGGTACACTTTTGTTGGTGCTTCAGCTTTGGTAAAGCTGACTGCCCCTCGAGAGCCTACTATTAAGTTTGGCAATCGCACAGCTTTGTTAGAATGGGACGCCAACCCGTTACGTGATTTATACATTGGTTATTTTATCGAGCGATCTGAAGATGGGAGAGTATTCAAAAGGATTTCTAAACTACCCGTTACGCCCCTACAAGATGAAAATGGTAGCTTAAGAATATCTACTAAGATTGATTCATTACCAACTAATGAAGTTGAATTTTACTATCGTATTCAGGGACTCACCCCCTTTGGTGATGCGGGGCCCTATTCGAGCGTCACTAAAGGCAAAGGTATTTCACCCATTAGGGAAAGAGGTTTTATTTCCGATTACCTAATTTCAAAACAGGGAAAAGTTTTAGTAAGGTGGAGATTTCCACAAGAGTATGAGAAAGAAATTGTGGGCTTCGGTTTAGAACGGGGGACAAAAGTAGATGGCCCCTACAAGGGTGTAAATAAGAAGCCGATTGATCCAACTCAAAGAAGTTTTGAAGACTCCAACCCAAGTTCAACCAATTATTATCGTGTGGTTACATTTGGGAAAGGAAACCAAAAGGTAGTTTCGCATCCTTATTTGATTCAGTTAGAAGATAGTATTCCTCCATTGCCACCTGGCGATCTATCAGCAAAAATTGATACGCTGGGATTGGTTTCATTGTCTTGGGCAAGGAACAAAGAACCAGATTTGGCTGGCTACCATGTGTATCGATCTAATTTTGCTTCTTCGGAATATGCGAGAATAAGTAGAAATCCAATCACCCAAAATTCCTATCAAGACACCATCAATTTAAAAACACTTACGAATAAAATATATTATAAATTAACAGCAATAGACAATCGATTTAATCCATCTGATTATTCCCCCCCACTAATTGTAGACCTTCCTGATATAATTCCGCCATTATCTCCCATCATTGAATCTATTCGATCTACAAATTTGGGTGTTAAAATCGCATGGAACGCCAGTGCCAGCGATGACGTTGTTTCCTATCGATTACTAAGGCGACCATTAAATTCAATTAGTTGGGATACGATCAAAGTAGTAAAAGCCCAAGACTCTCTTTTATTTACTGATCGTAGTCTGGAAGTAGGACGAGAATTTCAATACAGTACCGTGGCCATTGACAAATCAAAACTAAAATCACCTCTTTCTTCTCCAGTTACAGGCCGATTAATTGACAACCTTATCAAGCTAGCTGTCACCGATTTTAAAGCCGAGGTAGATAGAACAGATAGGAGCATCACGCTGCGCTGGAAATACAATGAAAAAAATGTGACCAAGTTTTTGATTTACCGAGTAGTTAATGATGAGCCGTTGAGTTTGTACAAGTCAGTGCCGGGAAATCGTTTCAATTTGAAAGATGTAGATGTAAGAATAGATACGAGCTATAGTTATAGAGTTAAGGTGGTTTTTGTAGGTGGAAATGAATCGACTTTTTCTGAACCAGTGCAAGTAAAATTTTAAGTAAATTTACTAATCAAAATATTTAGGTATGAACATACAATACATTTCAGACAGGCAAGGCAAGCACACCGCTGTGATAATACCCATCGATGATTGGAACAAAATAACCACACGCTTCCAAGATTTAAAAGACAAAGAAAAGACAAAAACAAAACCATCTGACTTTCGAGGTTCTATCTCAAAAAAGACTGCAGATGAATTGCTCAGCCATGTAGATAAAGCTAGAGGAGAATGGGAAAGAAGTACATTTTAGACGCAAATGCGGTGATTGACTACGTGGGCAATAAGCTTCCGTCAATATCTGCTAGGGCAATGGACAAATCGGTGAATGACCAATTAAATACTTCCATCGCAACCCAGCAGCAACTTAGCCCTCTCACTGCTTTTATGGAAACAACAATTCTATTGCCGATAGATGAATCTGTAATAGAAAAGACAATATCCATAAGGCAAACAACAAAAGTAGGACTTGGCGATGCCATCATAGCTGCCACAGCTTTGCAACATAACCTGAAGCTGATAACCCATAACACGGCTGACTTCAAAAACATTGAAGGCTTACAATTGATCGATCCTTATGAGGTATAGTGATTTTGGAATGAATGGCAGAGATAAAACTAAATGGATGGGTTTGCGCAGAGTCCCCTAGGCGGGAGACACTGCGAAGAAGGAGAGCCGCCAATGACAGATGACCATTGACTTTTTTGAAACGCATTATTAAACTCAAACGCATGACAAAGACAACTATAACACCAAGAAATGGAAGCTATAACTTAGCCATCCCAGAAGAATACATTGGAAAACAAATAGAGATACTTCTTTATTCATTGGATGAAGTGGCCGAAGAAAGGAAAGCTCCTGCAAAAAAGACAATGGCTGATTTTCGCGGAATACTTTCAGAGAACGATTATCAATTACTTAAGGAACATACCGAACAAGCCCGTAGTGAATGGAACCGGAATATTTAATTGACACTAATGTGGTCATTGATAACTTCGGCAACATGTTGCCTGAGAAGGCCAAAGCATTTGTAAGTTCATTTGTACCTGTGGTTTCAGTAGTTACCAAGATAGAGGTATTGGGTTGGCCAAATGCCACCAAACAGCAACTTAGCCCACTTTACGGTTTTATGGAAACGGCAATCCTATTAACAATAGATGAAGCCGTAATAGATAAGACGATATCGATCAGGCAAGCTAAAAAAATTGGACTTGGTGATGCTATTATAGCTGCTACTGCTCTGCAACACAATCTGAAGTTGATGACTCACAATACGAAAGACTTTAAAGATATTGAAGGCTTGCAATTGATTGACCCTTATGAGTTGTAGCTTTTTTAGAATTGACACAACAGGTGATGCAATTGGCTCAAGCAGGCTCAGAGTCCCCGAGGCGGGAGACATTGCGAAGAAGGATGATTTCGAAATGCATCACAAAGATAAGGCCAATGAATGCACCAGCGCAAAGTCCGTAAGGGAAGAAACTCTGTTAGGAAGAAATATCATTCTGAAATACTCAATAGCACTGTGCTTTTTGGTAGGTCAGGCTAGTGCTCAGGTGCAGATTTTTCAAACTAGTCCCTATGATTGTCCAGGTCAGTTTTGTACATGCCCTGGTGCTACTCAATCATATATTGCCACTGGTGCCACTTATTATGATTGGAACGCCTCGGGCGGAACAATAATTGGGTCTGCATTTGAGAATACTGTCACTGTTCAGTGGGATAACAATTATGGAGGTAAAGGTTTAACAGTCATATGGGATTTCATTGCTGGATCTACCGGCATTGGTGTGGCAACTATTTCTACCCCAGAACCACAAGCAATTTCTTTTTCAAAAAATAATGTTTGCCCAGGGGAAGTCATTTCTTTAACAGCAAATACGGCTTCATCTGCTTATGCCTTTCAATTCGTTTGGGAGATAAATATAAACAACGCGGGATGGACTTCTCTGACATCTACTACCTCCAGTTCCGTAAATTATACAGTCCCATCCATTGCGTTGAATACTGCCGATTTCCATCGAATCAAATTTCGATTCTACAATCTTTCCTCCGTTTGCTCAGGGCTAAGGTCAGTCGGAACAATTCAAACTGGAGATCTTTTTGTTTATCCACCCGCTCCAACAATGACGATAACTGCAGAAAATAAAATTTGCACCAATTCAATTACTGGCGGTCTACGAATTACTTCACCAACTACTTACTACCCTGAAGTTAAATTTAATATCAGTGGCCCTCCAAATAGCAATCCAATTATAATATCCTCTACTCTTTCAGGTAAACTAATCAATTTGCCACCAGGTACTTATTTTGTACAAGCGGTTAACTTCAGTTCGACTGACCCTCAAGTTGAACAATGTGCTTCGCCAACGTTCGGCCCTTTTACTATTGGCACTACAAATACCCCTTTATCAATTACACCTGCAATAAGTTCTTCGTACAATGGTCGAGCAGTCAGTTGCAACGGTTTTGCAAACGGGCAAGTAACGTTAACGCCTTCAGGAGGTACAGCGCCCTTTACGTACAGCGGTGATGGTACAAGTTTTGTAGGTAGCGCCATTTTTCCCGGTCTTAGCCCAACAATTGGTTATACTTTTACTGTACGGGATGTGAACGGCTGTACTAACACAGCATCCATTAGTTTACCCAATACTCCAGATATTGACCTTGGCACACTCGTACCTACCAACTACAATGGCTTTGGTGTAAGCTGTAATTCTGGAGCGGGCAGTTCAAACGGAGGGATAACGTTTTCTCCATCCTTTCCTAATGGGGGTACGGGTGGTTTTAATTATGTTTGGAAAAACTCATTAGGTTCCACAGTAGGTAACGGTTCAACCTTATCATCAGTCGGAGTAGAAAGCTATACGGTTACAGTAACAGATGCAAATGGCTGTTCCAAGACCAGTCCATCGGTTGCCATTTCTGCTCCCACACCCATCAACTTAAGTTTGATCAGTATTTCAGTCATACATCCCCAATGCGTAGGTGCCTCTGCCACTACAGGAACTTTAAGCATTAGCGGAGTAAGCGGAGGAGCAGGCGGATACAACTGGGAAATCTTTAATCTTTCAAATGCTTCCGTAGCTTCATCCGTACCAATTGGTAATACACATAGTATCCCTGCGGGAACTTACTATGCAACAATAAGAGATGCCAACAGTTGCTCTGTAAATACTCCACAGTTTACAGTCAACGCCCCCATCTCCGCTAGTTACTCTCCGGTAAACGCAAGCTGTGCAACTGTAAGTGATGGCTCTCTAACCATTGTTTCACCAAGTGGTGGGTCAGGGTCTTATACATACGCTATCAATACCGGATCATTTGGAGCCAGCAGTTCTTTTACAGGGTTAGCAACGGGGTCTACTTACACATTAAGAGTAAAAGACAGCAATGGATGTATTTACAATATCAATAACGCGGTAGTCGGGCTGCAGCCCACCATCATAGGTGTAATCACACAGTCTGCTCCTATTCTCTGCCAAGGTCAATCGACTTCCATTTCAGTAACCCCCTCTGGTGGCACTGCACCATATACCTACACATGGTCTAATGGTGTTACTTCTCAGAATAATCCGAACATTACTGCAGGCAGTTACAATGTGATTATTACGGATAGTAAAACATGTACAGGTACGACAAGTATTTCTGTCAATCAACCAACTGCGTTGACAGTTACACCCAGTGCAACCAATATCAGTTGCAAAGGCAGCAATAATGGTAGCATCAACTTGGTGGTCGCAGGAGGTACAGGCATAAAAACATTCCTTTGGTCGAATGGTGCAACTGCTCAAAATATTTCCGGCCTTGCACCGGGTTCCTATTCTGTCACGGTTACAGATGCCAATGGATGCATCAACAATACGACAAGCGTTACCATTACCGAGCCAACCACAAACGTATCCGTATCGGTGCAAAGCAAAACCAATGTAACCTGTTTTGGTTCTTCCAATGGTAGTATTCTGGTAACAGCCGCAGGCGGCACGGGCGCACTTACTTACAGCAAAGATGGAACTAACTTTCAAGCGAGCGCCAGTTTTACGGGTCTCGCGCCCGGCAACTACACCATCACAGCGAAAGACGCAAACAACTGCACTCAAATAACTTCCGCCATTAACATTACTCAGCCTTCTGCGGCACTGGCAATTTCTGGCATTGTAAAAAATAATCCGTTGTGTAATGGCAATGCCAATGGCAGTTTGGTAGTAACAGTTACTGGCGGCACCGCTCCCTATCAATACTCGATTGATGGTACTAATTTTCTTTCCGCCACTACGATTAGCGGTTTGGTGGCAGGCAATTATTTGGTTACCGTAAAAGATGCCAATAACTGCACGGTTGTTTCAGCTTCTCAGTCATTAGTCAACCCGGCAGCACTCTCTGCCACGGTAACGGCTTCGCCACAAAGCTGTTCGGCAATAGTAGACGGCCGATTGACCGTTTCTGCATCCGGAGGAACAGGCGCATTACAGTATTCCATTGATGGAACAAATTTTCAAGTCAGTTCGGTTTTTAATGGACTACTTGCTAGTAATTATACCGTTACGATAAAAGATGCCAATAATTGTTCCATTACCCGTTTAGCAACAGTAACTACGGTGACTGCAATTACCGGCACCATTTCTCAAACGGCATTCATCAATTGCTTTGGCCAAAGTACTGCCGCGCTCAACCTTTCTGTTTCAGGCGGAACAAGCCCATTTACTTTTCTTTGGAGCAGTGGAGCAATCGCACAAAATATTAGCTCGCTGCCTGCAGGAAGTTACTCGGTAACAATTACTGATGCAAAAGGCTGTACAAGCTCAGCTAGTTTTTCAGTTACACAGCCTATTGCGCTAAGTGCAACTACAGCTACTTCCAACTATAATGGCTTTGGAGTAACCTGTAATGGTGCTGCTACTGGTTTTATTAATTTGACCGTGTCAGGCGGAACATCACCTTATACGTATGCGTGGTCGAATGGTGCAACAATTAAAGACATTGCAAGTTTAACTGCAGGAACTTATTCAGTAACGGTGACCGATTCAAGAGGCTGCACAGCCAACACTTCGGCAACACTGACAGCTCCACCAGTGTTGAGCATTTCACTTGACTCTAAAACAAATGTTACCTGCAATGGCGGTACGAATGGCGCTATTGTTGTCAATGCATCCGGTGGAGCAGGCATATTCAACTATTCGATTGATGGTGTCAATTGGCAAATGTCCAATTCTTTCGGCACCCTCGCACAGGGTTCATACACGTTGCGTGCACGTGATCAAAATAATTGCGTGAGTCCAGCTCCTCTAGCCGTATTGATTACACAACCGTCCATTATTTCAATTAGCTTCACCGGATTTCAGAATGCCAATTGTGGTGCAGCTGATGGAGTGGTGCAAGCAGTTGCTTCTGGTGGAACGGGTACGCTTTCTTACCAGTGGAGAGATCAATCTAACACCGTTGTTGGAAATACAGCGCTTCTATCGAATGTCACCAGTGGAAGCTACACAGTTACCGTTACAGATCAATCGTTGTGTTCAAAATCTTCTATTACTTCAGTTGGTTCAAATGGTGGTGCTGTGTTTATTGTTGGCTCTATTGTAGGCGTCAACTGCTCTGCTTCCAATGATGGGAAAGCTCAAGTAACTATTTCCAGTGGTCAAGGGCCATTTACGGTTACATGGGGAAATGGTGAAACGGGTTTGTCAGCAACACAATTATCGGGCGGAAGCAATACGGTATCTGTTAAGGATGCTAATAACTGTGCAGTGGCATCAGTATTCAGTATTCCATCTCCTACTCCCATCTCGCTGAGCTCCACTATTAAAACAACGCCTGATTGTGTTGGAGGCAACAATGGTGCTTTGCAAGTAACAACGGTGGGAGGCACGGGGCCTTATACGTATCAGTGGAATGGAACGAACGGAACGAATATTCTTTCGGGCATTGCGAGCGGTACATACTCTTTGCAAATCAAAGACTCACAAAATTGTCTGTTCACCCCATCTATTGTTTTAGATGATCCACCTACCATCAACATAGCAGTTGTCAATCAAGTTTCACCCTCATGCTCATCAGCAACAGACGGCAGCATTCAAGTATTGGCTTCAGGCGGAAGTGGTGGTTTTAGCTATTCATGGAATACAGGCGCAACATCCGCATCGATTACTGGTCTTGCGGCTGGCACTTACATTGTGACGGCTAAAGATTCTAAGAATTGCACTCAGCCTAAATCCATTTCGTTAGTTGCAGCTTCTCCTTTGTCAGTTTCTATTGTGTCATCTTCAATGGTCAGTTGCTTTGGCGGAGTGAACGGAAGTGTTACGTTATCCGCGTCAGGCGGAACTGGCACTTACGAATATTCCGTAAACGGAGGCAGCACATGGCAAACACCTACAGCATTTGCAAACCTAACAGCTGGCTTGTTGGACATTCGCGCACGAGATACAAATGGTTGCACTGGCAACAATAGTTTCTCCATTACACAGCCAACTGCTTTAACGAGCTCTATCGGATCGGTAACAAATACTACTTGCGCCCAAGCAAATGGTTCGGCAACAATTTTGGGCTCTGGCGGCACAGGCCCTTATACATATCAATGGTTTAACTCAGCTAATCAATTAGCAGCTTCTACTAACACATTGCTGAATGCGAGTGCAGGCAACTATCAGGTAACAACAACTGATGTAAATGCTTGCACCATTGTAAAAGTGGTAACCTTTGCTCCATCTACTAATGTGAGTTTTTCAATCTCCAATGTGCTGGCAACCAAATGTTCAACTTCTTCCGATGGATCAGCGCAGGTTTCTAATCTAGCCGGTAAAGCACCTTATACCTTTTTATGGTCGAGCGGAGAGACAACGGCTACCGCCATGCAACTAACTGCCGGCACCAATACAGTAAAAGTAGCAGATGCCGATGGCTGTTCGTTGCAACAAACTTTTTCTGTCACTTCTCCCCCGGCTATTTCATTAATTGCAGAAACAATTTTTGCGCCCACTTGTGCAGGAGGCAGCGGTTCTATACAAGTTACGGCTGCAGGCGGTACAGCTCCTTACTCATTTCAATGGAATGGTCAACCGGGAACTTCTTTTATTCAAAACATAAAAGCAGGGAATTATCAGCTGATTGTAACCGATGCGAATGGATGTACTTTCAATAAAACGTTTACGGTGACTGACCCTGCCCCCTACACAATTGATTTAGGACCGGATAAAAAAATATGTACAGGAGGAGTCTTGGCAGTAACTTCACCGGTGGATGCATCTTCTTACTTATGGACCTCCACCAATGGATTTAATAATACAGGCAAACAAGTTATTTTAACACAACCGGGCAGCTACAAGCTTCGCGTAACCAATACCGTTGGCTGCATCGCAGAAGATACATTTGTGCTAACGACATCCAGTGACTTGTTAAAAGCAGATTTTTTGATGGCACCCGTGGCGCACGTTGGTGATACGGTAATGGCGATTGATATTAGTTGGCCTTTACCAGACCGCATCGGTTGGACGTTTCCGCAAGAAGCAACCATTTTGGTGCAGTCACAGGACTACGCTTCTATGATTTTTAAAAGCGAAGGAAAATTTCCAGTGAAGCTCACGGCTAATTTAGCCGAATGCCAAAGCGAATATGCAGCTTCTATCGAAATCATTAAAAGAGGAGAAACAGCGGGTGGAGGTTCAGGCAGTGATTTGATTAAATCATTAACTGCCTTCCCCAATCCGACCAGCGAAAACCGCATAAACTTGAAAATTGAGTTGAGCGAAGTTGCTCCTGTACGTGTAAGGTTAGTGAGTTTAGAAGGCAATACCATTGTAACCGATTTTAATGCCGATGCTAAAGATTTGCATGAATTTGAAATACGATTGGACGGAGTGACCAAGGGTGTTTACTTTTTGTTGGTTGATGTGAGGGATCAGAAAAGGGTGGTGAGGATAGTTGTTATTTAGGACTTAGGACTTAGGGATTAGGCATTAGACATTAGGCAATAGAAATTAGGAGTAATGCGGCAAGTTTATACGGCAACAAATTTTAAAAGCGGTGCACGGTTTTACCCACGCCCCAACACCCAATGCCCAATGCCTAGTGCCTCAATTTTATTGTTAGTGTGTTTGTTGTGTTTTCAAGTAAAAGTTTTTTCGCAGAATTTAGAAACCATCGGCAAAGAAAAACCTATCAAAATAACAGGAGGTGTGTCCCTCACTCAAATCGCCTATGCTGCGAGTGGCATCGATAGCAGACGTGACCCGTATTCCTATTTTGCCACCGGAAATTTGAATGTGAGTTTGTATGGTTGGAGTATTCCACTGAGCTTTAGTTACTCCAATCAAGGCGTTTCATTCCAGCAACCTTTCAATCAATTTTCCATGCATCCCACCTACAAGTGGATTACACTTCATGCCGGATTCACCAGTATGAATTTTTCACCCTATACTGTGGGTGGACATTTATTCAATGGGCTGGGAGTGGATGCAACGCCCACGTCTAAGTTAAGAATAAGCGCCTTGTATGGAAGATTTTTAAAAGCCGTTCAGCCCGACACTACGGCAGGATCAAAAGTACAGGCAGCGTATGACCGCTATGGTTATGGCATGAAGATAGGCTATGGCGATGGAAAAGATTTTGTGGAGGCGATTGTGTTCCGCGCACAGGATGAACAACAATCCATTCGATTTATTCCGGAGGCGCAGGGAATTTTGCCTCAAGAAAATTTAGTCTTGGGACTAACAGCAGGCAAATCTTTGTTCAAGAAGATTTTGTTGCGGGCAGAATGGGCCACCAGTGCCATCACACGTGATACACGGGCAAATACTACGGCTACTGAAAACCCACTTGGCAACATGGGCGGACTTTTTTCGCCACGCATATCTTCATCGTATTACAATGCGTTGAAAGCAAATTTGACCTATCAGGGAAATGGATATGCACTGGGGGCAGGGTATGAGCGCATCGATCCGCAATACAGAACGCTCGGATCTTACTTTTTTAATAACGATCTGGAAAACATTACCGTCAACGCGGCCACCGCATTATTGCAAGGGAAGGTTAATGTAGCAGCCAATGTAGGCACGCAGCGCGATAATCTGGATGGCAGCAAATCCACCACCATGAGGCGCGTGGTAACAGCGATAAACTTGGCCTTTGCGCCTTCACCAAAATTCAATCTTGCCCTTTCTTATTCGAGCTTTCAATCATTCACGAACGTGCGGTCGCAGTTTGTCGACATCAACCGCCTTACCCAATTTGATTTTTTAGACACGCTTAATTTTACTCAAATTAGTCAGAACGCCACCGTCAATTCCATGTATCAATTGGGCAACAATAAAAATAAACGGCAGACGGTCAGTTTAAACCTGACCGCGCAAGACGCTGCCGATAAGCAAGGGCAGGTAACCCAAAACTCTGGGCTTCGATTTTATAATTTCAACTCGGCTTATAGTTTATCGATCACCCCACGAAACCTTACTCTTTCCCTTGCATTAAATTTGAGCATGAGCGATGGTGCAATGTCGCAATCGCGCACCTTTGGGCCTACGGGGTCACTATCAAAACAGTTTTTCAATAAGAAGCTGCGTACTACCTTGTCTATTTCACAAAACGAATCGTATGCCAACGGCCTAAACACAGGCAGCATTTTAAATGGTCGCCTTTCCGGCAATGTATCCATCAAGAAAAAACATAATTTAAATTTGAGTACAGTGTTGGTAAATCGCAGCAGTAGACAGGAAGGAGCCGCGAAATCATTTACAGAGTTTACAGCTACGTTGGGTTATGCGTATTCATTTTAGAACTTGGGCATTAGGGATTAGGCATTAGGCATCGGGGATTGGGCATTAGGGCTTGGGGATGAGGACTTGGAAATTGAGATTAGGACTTGGAAAATCAGAATTATTATAAATAAAGAGGGTATGATTCAAGGTTTAGAAGATTTTAAGACATATCACAAAGCCATGGACGCGGGAGAAAAGGTTTGGGAAGTGGTGACAAAGTGGAGTTATTTTGAAAAAGATACGGTTGGGAAACAATTAGTGAGAGCGGTGGATTCAATTGCATCAAATCTTTCCGAAGGCTTGGGTAGGTACCACTATAAAGAAATAAAAAATTTTAGCTACTACTCTCGTGGTTCATTATTCGAAACAAAAACTTGGCTCACAAAAGCAAACAATCGTAAATTGATAGACGAAAATACTTTCAAAGAATTGACTGCTGAACTTGACATTATTGGTAAAATGATAAACACCTACATCCATTCTATTGGAGACAAAGGCAATGGCGTAAATGACCCCGAAGCAGAGTACATCCCGCTAAGTCCTAATCCCCAATCCCCAAGCCCTAAGTCCCAATCCCTAAGTCCCAATCCCTTCTAATTCCGTGAGGTGTCTGAAATCGATATTGCTTTTCTTTTTCATTGCTTCGCAAGTTGAGTCAGTTGGTCAAGTCTTCCCCGTCCAGTCCACCGTACAACTCACTCCGCCCTATTCTTTATACTTATCAGACTATGCCGCACCGGGTTCGGAGCGATTGCGAGTAACAGCTTTCCTGATTGATGCCACCCGACCCGAGCTGAACGTTCGCTTTCGCCTGCGCATCGAAGGCAATGGAATAAAAATTGAAACCAAGCCAGAATTTTTACCACCACCGGTGGCGCTGTTAGGCGGTGTGCCATTGCAATTAGTAAGTTCAGATTTAGCCGCTTACTTCGATCCTCGCAATCTAAATTTTACGGGCATCACCCAAAGAGAAATTGAGCAACGCGGTGCATTGCCGGAAGGTCTTTATCAATTTTGTTTTGAAGTGATTGAATACAACCGGGGTGTAAAAATTTCTAATACAGGTTGTGCGGTGGCATGGTTGATCCTAAACGATCCACCTATTGTAAACCTGCCACGCGACAACGAGAAAATCCGCATCCAAGATCCGCAACAAGTTGTTTTTCAATGGACGCCCCGCCATCGCGGCTCGCCCAACAGCGCATTCAATGCCGAGTACGATTTTAAATTGGTGGAAGTGTGGCCATCTACACGCAACCCCAACGATGCAATACTGACCTCTCCGGTAATTTTTCAAACCACTACCAGCGAAACGACATTGATCTATGGCCCAGCCGAAACACCGCTTGAGCCAGGGAGGCGCTATGCGTTTCAGATCCGTGTGCGAGCCTATGCAGGCGCTGACGAGGTGAGCCTGTTTAAGAACAACGGCTTTAGCCAAGTGTACACATTTGTGTATGGCGATGCATGCCTTGCCCCTCAAAATATTATTGCAAGCGACATCGGCACCACCCGTTTCTCCGTAAACTTTGAGGGCGCACCAAATCATTCAAGTTACAGCTTACGTTATCGCCCAATCCCTAATCCCCAAGTCCCAAGTTCCAATTGGTACACCACCACCTCCCTTACCCCTAACCTTACTATTAATTCTCTCCAACCCAACACCCGCTACGAATTTCAAGTCAATGCAGGTTGTGGCACCTTCACGAGTGACTATTCACTAGTTACCAATGTGACAACGAAAGATAATCCGGGCATTCAATATTCATGTGGTGTTCCGCTCACTCCATTTAATCTGGATCCATCGCAGTTAATCAATAGTTTGAAAGTAGGTGATGTCATTAAGGCCGGAGATTTTGATGTTACACTCAGTAAAGTTTCCGGAAGCAACGGCACCTTCTCTGGCGAAGGCGTAATTGAAGTTTCGTATTTCAATCGGGCAAAAGTAAAAGCCGAGTTCACCAACATCAACGTCAACAATGAAATGCGGATGGTGAACGGTTATATGAACGTGACCGGAGCCGGAGTAGAAGTGATCCCTGCGGGCGTGATGAACTTAATGGACAATCTGGATGAAGCACTCGCTCTAGCCGATAAAGCATTGGACGAGTACGAAGCCAACCTTCCTCAACAGTTTGATGAAAACGCAGCAGTTACCAGCACACTGATCACCGTGCCGGGCACAGCCACAGTAACAGCCGGCAGCAATGGTAGCGTGGTGATTGTAGATGGCAGCGGCAAGCGCACGGAAGTACCTGCGGGTACAACTGCTTCGGTAGTGGACAGCAGCGGTAAAGGTTACATCATCGACAGCAAAGGAAAAGTACACACCACCACCGCAGCCATTGCAACAGCAGCTGCGAAGCGCGAGTACAACCTGAAGTTAAAATTTGCCGAAGCACAAGATCAGAAGTTTGGCTTTGATGCAAAACGCTATGATCCGATTGCGTCTACGTACACAAAAGTGGAAGACCAATTCCTCTCGTGGAAGTCCGTGGCGACTGGAAATACTGACAAAGCACTTGTCCTACTTGAAGGGGCGGGTATTGATAAATCTAAAATACGTTATGAATTGGGGGGATTAGAACTTAGGCCTCAGGACTTAGGTACCCAATCCCCAAGTCCCAATGCCCAATCCCTGGAACTCCGAGGTACAGCAGATGGACTAGAAGAAGAGCTTATCGCCCTCTACGACCCCCCAAGTCCTAACTCCCAACCCCCAAGTCCTAATTCCCAAGTCCCAAGTTCCAAGACCCAAGTCCTAGGAAAACTGAGCGTGATCACCTACGATCAAATTGTTAAAGACTTGGTGATCGTTCCGGTAAATGGAAACAAGTATCCTTACAGTGAAGATGCACTGCGCACGCAACTCAATAAAATTTATGGACAAGCAGTAGTGAAGTGGAACATCACCTTCGCTTCTAATTTGGATGTGCCGGGCATTGATCCATTTGATGATGGCGGCAGCGGACTGCTGAGCAACTACAGCCCCGACATGCGCAAAGTAGTGAATGCCTACAAGGCGAATGTTCAACGCAATACGTATTATTTATTCTTAGTAAAGAACCCGAAGAGCACCACATTGGCGGGCTTCATGCCACGCAGCAAAGAGTGCGGGTTTATTTTCGTGGACAAGAATGGTAGTGAAGAATCCATCATACGCACGATGGCACACGAGTTGGGCCACGGAGCGTTTAGTTTGCGCCATACATTTACCGAAGAGAAGAACACATTACCCGAAAAAGGCACGGACAATTTGATGGACTATGCCAATGGCAACAAGCTCTTCAAATACCAATGGGATCGGATGCGCTATCCGGAGATCGTGATGGGATTGTTTGAGGGCGATGAGGCGGGGGCGATGAAATACGACAATACCAGAATGTTGAAATTCCTAAGTACATTAAGAACCAACAACGAAACAGCAACAAAAGACCCGGGTGCCCGTGCTTACCTGAAGGAAAACGTGGTTACCGAGCAGGACTTGAAAGACCAGAAGATAATCGACTTCATGTCGACCCTTTCAATTTACAAATTCCGAGCGCCCAAGGATCCTATCATTGACGCGTTCATTTCACTGATGGAAAACAAGAAGGACGACCCATGGGCAAAATTGATCGAAGAAAAGCCCACGCCTGTTCCTCACGATGAAAACCCGATCCTGCTGGCAAGGATGATGGACGTTGAAGTGGAGACAAAAGAAAAGTTCACCCTCTCCATGAACGGGTACTCGTTAAGCGACAAATCCATTACTTTGTATGCACACGAGAGTTCTGATAACAACGGGGTAAAGCTTACATTCTTCAACGGCCTCATCGCTCCACCTGGAGTGGAGAACAAGGGCGACAAAAAGAATGTAATCAATATTAGAAAGGCTTTTGATATCACCATCCATTCTAAAAATGCAGAGGCATTCAAGAGCTACATAAAACTAAGGGGCACGATCAACATCGTTGAAGAGAACCCCGATAGTGAAGAGATCATTATAGACGTGGTGCGCAAGCGCAGCAACAAATACATAACCATTGATGAACTCAGCATACGCGGCACCGACCTTAAAGGGGCGGCACTTGAACTGGGCAAGGGCACCGATGCGGAGAGCAAGGCGACATGTACAGACTATAAGGCAGACTGCTACGAATGCAAACGAATTTTGCCGAATAAAGAAGGTGAATATTTTCTCTTTACAATAACGAATAGTGGCGGTCAAGGGCAACATAAGTATAAGACTCTGCGCCTACTAAATACAAAAGTGAACGGCAGCCAACGTGACGGCATCCTGATACACATGGGCGATGATATCTCATGGACAGCAGGTTGCATTTTGGCAATGTCTGGCAATGATATTGAGGAAATTATTAAGGATGACACTAAAATATTTGCTAAAAAGATGGGGTATGGAGCAAACATAGATGAGAGGAACGCAAGCCGTGTATTTATCCTTTCCATGATCGAGCATATCGAAGAAAAGGAAAAGAGACTGGGCAAGAACCTGACGAAAAAGGTAGTTATCAAAGACGATGTGGGTGAACAGGCATTGACCGTAAGCACGGGTTATTTTGACCTGAGGCAAAAAGCCAACCGTTATTATTACAGCAACGAGTTGTACGACAAGGCCGTGGCACAGTTCACCCTGTTTGCCACCAAGCTACAGGAAAAGACCGTACGGGATAAACTGCAGACCAAACTGAGCGAATACACCACAAAACTCATCCCGACCTTGACGAAAGAAAGCTATAAGGAAAGCGAGGTGAAGGCCCTTTACGAAACACAGTGGTCTGAATTATATACAGCACACGCAGGCGCGATCACATTGGATGTTATTCAATATGATGCGATTGCTAAAATAAACGAGTTTAGGACTGACCTAAAGTTAACTCTCTCACAGGCGATTAACGAGAAGGATATCTTAGAAGGATTGTTCAATGATGATTTAGTCGCCCTTCTTTTCAAAAGGGTATTAATGATCCCCGTTGATGCAAATGATAAAAAGGGTTTCAAAACCTTTGTGCCTGCCAATTACACTCAAAAACTTTATGACAACATACTTGCAAGTACAAAATCAAAACTTATTGAAGAAGAATTAGCCAAGGTCGATAAAGCTATTGGAAAGTAAGGTTTATGATGAATTCATCTAAGTAAGTGATAAAAGGGTAGTAGGTGTATGGATCGTTTGGTGTGGGTGCCATTGCCCTTCTAAACTCGCATAACATAACGTTATAGTTCGGATTACTTTTATTTAAAAAGCAATTGAATGCCTGTTTCATGAAATCAGTACCTTGATCCGTATAAAAATGATTTTCGAGTTTAATTTTATTGAATTGTTCTTTCAATTCCGTTTGAGTCAAGCCACACTCATGTGGAGTAAACAGCAAAGATGATTGGGCAACTGGTTTATTATTGGTAGATTGAAATGCGTAACGTAAAAATGAAAGCGTATCCAAAGGACGGCCCTCATAAAAATTATAAGTCAAATCACTGAGAGACCCCGCCCGAAATTGACCATTCACAATAAAATTCAAATCTACTGTCAACGGGTCTTTTGAGGAAATGGAGTAAGTCGGCACAACGAACATGGAATCGAACTCACCTTTCATGGGGTCTGTTTCGTATCCAAGCACCAACCGCTTTGACACCGACCTGAAAACCAACTCTTTAGTATCCACATCCATAACCTCAAAGTCTTTGATGGGTTTATCTGGAAGTGAATCATAATATTCTAAGACAAGGAGATGGAGCTTTTTGCCATTTGGGTAAGATACCACGATGGTATCGAGCGGGGTATTGCCTAGAGTTGGTTCTTCTTTAAGTCCGGTGGCGACCTTGTCAGTCAAGCTGGTACTATCGGTTGGTATGGAGGAACTGTTTTTTTCTCTGGGTGCACAGGCATGTAGCACAGCAAGACATATGCAACAAGCCATGATAAAAGATGCTTTCATAACATTCGTGTTTGGGTCGATTCTAGTTCTTAGTGAGTACAGAGTAAAAGTAAAGAAAATCTCCGCCCTTGTTGGTGTTGCGTGTTAGCCCCCGCCTTTGTTGGTGTTGCGCTTCGCCCTTTAGCCCTTGTTGGTGTTGCGCGCGAGCATCAGCGCATGGCTCACCCCTAGTTGTCGTTGGTCAAAATATTTTGTTATTGTTGGTCTCCCGACCAACAATCTTGTTGTTGCTGAAGTGCAGGATATTTCAGATTTGGAAGCGGAATTCGATGAGCATTGATTTAATCCATGAATGGTTTTTCAGGCAAAAGTTAGAGTATCTTCACAACAATCCTTGCCCCTAGTTGTCGTTGGTCAAAATATTTCCCTGCCCCTAGTTGTCGTTGGTCAAAATATTTTGTTATCTTGTATTTGTTGGTCTTCGTCCCCTGCCCTTGTTGGTGTTGCGCGTGAGCAAAGGCGCATGGCTCACCTTGCCTTTGTTGGTCTTCCGCCCTTGTTGGTGTTGTGCGTGAGCAGTAGCGCGTAGGCTCACCCTAGTTGTCGTTGGTCAAAATATTTTGTTATCTTGTATTTCCGCCCTTGTTGGTGTTGCGCGTTAGCTTTGCCTTTGTTGGTGTTGCGGGTGTGCATGGAGGGCAGGTTCACCAACAAACGAGATGAACTTGAATAGCAGCCCCTAGTTGCCGTTGGTCAAAATATTATGTTATTGTTGGTCTCCCGACCAACAATCTTGCTGCTGAATATCCTATTTCAGGTTTTCGCATTATTTTTAAGCATGAAATTGGAGCGTCATCATGTTCAGTTCTTCACCGCTGTATGCAATGATTGGCTTTTGTTGCTGGAGTCAGATGAAGCGAAAGACATAGTCGTCAATGCACTTCACTATCAGGTGAAGGTCGGCCACGTAAAAGTCGCTGCATTTGTTATTATGCCCAATCATCTTCATCTCATCTGGCGCATTCAAAATGAATGCAGGCTTGAAGATGTGCAGCGTGATTTTTTAAAATTCACGGCAAGAGAGTTGTTGCGGCTGATCGAGACCCTAGTTGTCGTTGGCCAAAATATTTTGTTATTGTTGGTCTCCCGACCAACAATCTTGTTGTTGCTGAAGGATAGGGCATTTCAGGTTTGGAAGCGGAATTCAATGAGCATTGATTTAGTACACGAGTGGTTCTTCAAGCAAAAGTTTGAGTATCTTCACAACAATCCCTGCCAGCCGCATTGGCAGCTGGCAACACTATCTGAAGATTACAAGTATAGCTCTGCAAGTTTCTATGACACTGGTGAAGACAGATTTGGGTTTCTTACGCATCATTCAGAGATTTAAGATTGTTGGTCGGGAGACCAACAATAACAAGGGTGGGTCAGACAATTGCCGGAACCCGCTTCTTTGTTTAACCAGTTGCTGGGTCAAACAATTAGCAGAATACCTGGGTCAACTGATTAGCGGAATCCCTAGGTCACACCATTGTCGGAATACCTAGGTCAGATGATTAACGGTAGACTAGGTCTGACCATGCCGGAATATTCAATCAGGCCTTTGGCCATCGGAAGAAAGAACTATTTGGTTGCAGGTTCACAAAACGGAGCCAGAACAGCAGCGATGCTATATTCTTTCATCGGCACTTGCAAAATCAATGACGTCAATCCCTTCGAGTGGCTCAAGAACACACTCGAAACTATACCTCAACATCCTGTCAACAAATTATA
>VYLL01000013.1_pt1 | contig 99808 bp, 81 predicted proteins | sample 5114301 | NCBI WGS metagenome assembly VYLL01 (sample SAMN12291809, study PRJNA351875) | freshwater metagenome | isolation source: freshwater lake | place: USA: Michigan, MSU2 Lake | collected 2011-08-16 | reverse complement strand
ACCTTCCCAAACGAACTGATCTGGTAATCGGTCAGAATATCCAAGATGTGTTTGTCCATGGCTAAAGTTACTATTTTCCACAAACTCTCAGTAGCTTCGTGCGTAACATCAGTTTTTAAAAACATGAAGAAGTTAGAAATGAAACAAATGGAAGTGATTGAAGGGGGAGATGCACCCACTTGTTTAGCGATATTTATGAATTCACATTACGCTTGGAGTAACTATGCATGGAATCCAACGTACGCGAATTGGATTATTTGGGAAATATCTTCGAGTGCAGTATTTGCTGCATGTGGTTGAGTCAAACTGGCATATGCCTAGTATGTTAACTTACTGGGTTTATCCCATCCTGTCTAAACCTGTTTTTTGCTACCCCAGTTCAAAGATTTACGCCTTGTTCAATGTATTTCGTCACGATACTCAAATAGATGTTTTCATTTTTATGCTCAAGTCGTTAAAAAATTATGTTAAACAAAATTTTTAATCAATTGGTGAGGAAGTTGTTCTGCTATGCATTGTTTCTACTATGCAGGGTATCCCAGTGCCAAGTTGACGGAGTGTATACTGGTAATTTGGTTTCTTTGGACAATGTTTTAGTATTTTCTTCTGTTAAGAGTGGATTCGTGGGGACTTTCTATCTAAATCTGGACGATAAGCGTGTTTTTTTTGCGGAGTATTCTGAAAGGTTGCTGACTAGTCAGATAAGCCTGATCAATCAAGAACCCTTGAATTTCAACGGCAAGTTGATAGCTGACAGTTTGATGTTAGTCGAGCTAAGAACCTCTGATTCATACACGACACTTGTTTACAAAGCCGAGTTTAAGAAGATATCTTCAAATCCAAATTTTAATCTAAAAGGAGTTTTGAAGAAACACTTACAAAGAGACGCTACATTAATTGGTAAATGGATTCTGGTTAAAACGGTAGGATCTAATGGTTTGGTCACGCAGTCTGACCGGCAAACTGTCGAGTATAAGAAGGATGGACAATTCAAACTTCAGAGCAAAATGGTAGACGAAACGTTCAAGGGACTTTTTGTTAAACGACCAGACCTGGCAATTACTTGGGAGACAGCAGGGGGAAAGGTAATTCTGAACGGAACAACAGGTGTATCCCATATCGAATCATATCAGTTTATTGGAGACACATTGATTACAAGCAATATCAAGAATACAAAGTCATATTACCTTAGAAGATGAGAGAAGATTCCAAGGAATTTGTTTGTGCGCTGGCCGTGGTCATAGCTAGTTATGCGACTTTTGGTCAAATCAATTCCAATAAAGTGGATGTCATGAAAAATGGCCTCGTATTCAATTTTATGGAAGTTAAAGAGCAGGCAAAATATTTGGATGATTTGAAGTTAAAAACTTACATAAAGAAAGAGGAAAGAAATACGCTCTTTTTAAAAATTTGTTCTATTTCAATTCCGACTATTGCTTTCGTTTCTATTTTAAGTAGTGACAAGGGCGTGAATAATACCCTGAATAATTCCTTGCTAGTACCAACCACATTTTTTGTCTATTCTTTTGGGCGGAAAAGGCATTTCCGAAAAAAGGCAATCATTCGTTACAATGAATTGAATATGCGCTGATATTTTGGCGAGAATTTTTCGTTCTTATAGATTTTTGCTGAAAACGTATAGTTTATTCAAGAGAACCAGTAGACCTTCAACAACGCAGCCTTGATCAAATTTTGAAATGCGACTATTTGTTGTGCTTTTAATAATCCTTGTTATTCTTCGCTTCACTTCAGAAAAATTTCTTGTTTCAGATGAACTTATTTATGATTCACTGATTAATAGATTATCACACGAACGAATTTCTCAAATGCTCGACCAAGGCAAAAAATGGCAATGGCTCTCCTATGTTTTTCTTCCCATTTTCGTATTTGTTAGAATACTTTTTGTTGTTATTTGCTTCTCAATCGGATGTCTGTTTTTAAATATTGAAAATGACTTTAAGAAATTCTTTTCAGTTGCTACGAATGCAGAGTTTTTATTTGTTGTCCCGAGCCTTATCAAATTACTTTGGTTTTCTTTTATCAAGACCAATTACACCCTGCAAGATTTGCAGTACTTCGCTCCCTTTGCTGCTATCAATTTTTTTAACCCAACTGAGCTAGACCCCTGGCTGGTTTATCCCCTTCAATTACTCAACGCATTTGAAATGCTGTATTGGGTAGTCCTGGCTTACCAACTAAGGGACGTTTTAGGTAAAAACCTGTCAGGCAGTTTTGGGTTTGTTGCTAAAACCTACGGGGTAGGTATTTTTATCTGGGTAATATTGGTGATGTTCTTAATTGTTAGTATTTCATAGTTATGTTAAAAAAGTCATTGCTTACAATAGGCGCTACCTTGCTATTTGCATTGGTGCTATTTATGGTATATGGTATTGTCGAAAAGGTGATTGCTATGAAGGCAGCAGGAGAGAAAAAACTGACCTTAACTTCCGTTCCATTCTTTAACACGGACAGTACCAATTATCGAGTCGATTCTGCGAATCCGATACTACTCGTCCACTTTAATAGTGAGTGTGAACATTGCCAATACGAACTAGCAGAGCTGAGCAAGAATCTAGATGCGTTGCAGCACGCCACGATCTTACTTATGTCTACTGAAAATATCGCTGTCATAAAAAAAACCGCGCAAAATTTCGGATTGGTGAATACCCAAAACATCAAGTTTTTAAAAATCAATCGTGATAATGTTTTTGAAAATTTCGGACCCCTTTCTACGCCACATATCTTGATCTACAACGAAGACAGCAAGCTTGTCAAAGGGTTCAAAGGCGAGACAAAAATAGAAGCCATCCTTCAATATTTACCCCAGTGAAAATTGATAAGAAGGTTTTTGCACTACAACAAGACCAATCTGATTGCGGGGTTGCGTGCTTGCTTACCATTATTCAGTCTCATGGTGGTAGCAACAGCCTCGAGCATTTGCGTAAAATCAGCGGCACCTCGCGCCAAGGGACTACACTACTCGGCTTGTTGCTGGCTGCCGAACACGTTGGTTTTGTGGCAGAGGGATTAGAGGCGGAAGGGGTTCATAACCTAGGCGAGTTGAATGAACCATCTATACTACATGTAGTGATCGAAAATCAGCTACACCATTACGTTGTTTACTTTCCACCGCAGGGGTCAGACGGCTCGACTGCCGCGAAAGATAAGCCGTCAGACCCCTTACATTTGTTTGATCCTGCAAAAGGTATCGTTAAAATGACCGCAGAAGAACTGGAGAAAATCTGGCAGTCAAAGGCATTGCTGAAATTAGTGCCCACAGAGAAATTTGAAAGAAAGACGATAACTCAAAGCAAAAAGAAGGAGTGGATCATTGGTCTGATCAAAGAAGATTTTAATATTTTGTTGGTAGCTCTTATCCTTGGCATCGCCATTTCAGTACTCGGCATTTCCACGGCCATCTTCTCGCAAAAATTGATCGATGATATCCTGCCAAAAGAAAATAGCCAAAAACTTTTTTTGAGCCTGGTGTTGGTCACGTTGCTCTTATTGGCAAGAAGTGGGCTCGGTTATCTACGCGGACTGTTTATGATTCGCCAAGGCATGGATTTTAACAACCGTATTATTCAACGGTTTTACAACAACTTATTGCAATTGCCCAAGTCATTTTTTGATACTCGTAAAACAGGCGAGCTGATCGCGCGCATGAACGACACGCGTAGGATTCAGTCGGTATTGTCTGTGGTGTCGGGCAGCATTGTTATTGATTTATTGCTGGTGATTGTCTCGCTTGGTTTTGTGTTTGCTTATTCGAGCTTGATTGGGTTTATCATGTTGGGCAGCCTGCCTGTTTATTTTTTAATTCTACTTTGGTTCAATAAACCCATTATCCGCACCCAAAAGGAAGTGATGAGTGGGTATGCAGTGGCCGAGAGCAATTTTGTAGATACAATGCAGGGAGTGGCCGATATTAAGTTGATGAATAAGCAGTCTTTTTTTGAACGCATCAATGCTACTGTGTACGGGGCGTTCCAGCAGAAGATGGCAGACCTTGGTCATTTGAATATAAAGTTCAGTTCGGTGTCAGAAGTAACCGGGGTTTTGTTTATGATCTCTGTTTTTGGTTTTTCTTCCTGGCTGGTGCTTGCTAAAGAACTGAAACTGGGTGAGATGGTGGCCTTGCTAAGTATGGCGGGCAGCGTAATTCCTTCTGCAAACAGATTGGTGGTTGCCAACATTCAAATACAAGAGGCTTTGGTGGCCTTTGATCGGATGTTTGAGTTTACTTCAATGGAGAAAGAAGGAGGGTATAGTTCTGGTCAAGACGCAACTCTCTACAAAATACCCGAAAAGGATGAATTGTCTGTTAGAGTTGAAGAGGTATCATTCCGTTTTCCGGGGAGAAGACAAATACTAAAAAATGTATCCCTTCAATTCAAAAGAGGTGAAATGGTTGCTTTGTTGGGTGAGAGTGGCGGAGGAAAAAGCACGTTGCTTCAACTGATCGAAAAATTTTATGCCCCGGAAGCGGGAGGCATTGAAGTAAATGGAGTTTCTCTGAACGACTGCGATACCCAGCAATGGCGAGAGCAAATTGGAACAGTCCCTCAAGATTTGAAGATTTTTAACGGCAATCTGCTTTACAATATCACCTTGAGTGATCAACCTGACGAGTATCAAAAGGCAGTAGCCTTTTGTGAAGAAAAGGGCTTTGGCAACTATTTTAAAGAATTTTCTCAAGGCTATTTGACGTTGCTGGGCGAGGAAGGGGTTAATCTCTCCGGTGGGCAAAAGCAATTGGTTGTGTTGGCAAGAGCATTGTTTCGTGAGCCTCGCATACTTTTATTAGATGAAGCCACATCGGCCATGGACAGAAACACTGAAAACTTTATTTTAGAGTTGCTTCAAAAAGCAAAACAGGAGATGGCCATACTGCTGGTGACCCATCGAATCAAAACAGCACAGCGCTGCGATCGGATTTTCATTTTGGAAAATGGAGAGATAGCTTCATCGGGCACGCCCACTGAGTTGATGCTGTCGGCTAACTTTTATAGCGAGTCGTATCGGGAGTTAGTTTCTTAACAAGGTATCTTTATCAGCCGATGCTCATTAGCTGCGAGTGAAATCTCGATTCCTCGCTTTTCAATTTCCTTTATAAAAGGATTGTCTTCTCCTTTTTCTTTCGCAGAATAAGTATGAACCTCCACCCGCGGATAACTATGAAGTATTTTTACAATCGCTTCTATGTCGATAGGCCTACAGCCTGTAAATTTCTCATCCCAAATCGCTACATCAATATCTGAAAGAGGATGTGCTTTTCCCTTGGCTACCGATCCGAATAAAATAACCCTACTAGGATTATATCCATTTTCACACAGATCTTCAATCAGCTTTCCTACTATTTGTTTTGCAATTCGGATAGTAAACATAGTCGCAAATCAAATGGAGTTAATTTCTAGTTCCGTCTTATTTAATTTCTATCCCCTGTTTCAAAATGTGATTTAAAAACTCATCGCCCTCTGCAAATTGTCGAAACGAAAACGGATGTGTTTCTATCAAAGGATAGCGAATGTTAATTTTTGCATACTGCCTTAAATTTGCGAAGAGATCGTCAGTGAACCTATCTGAAATAAGGGCAAGGTCGATATCCGATCCTTCGTGGGGCAACCCGTTGGCATACGATCCAAAAAGCAAAACCTTATCGAAAGTTAATCCGCTTGCTTTGCAATCTCGTACAAAAGAGTGAGCCGTTTCTATTGCAGCTTGTTGAGTAACCATTCTTGTTGTTTTTTAGCTTGTGCAAGTTTTTCTTCGGCAAATGTATGGGTAGAAATTTTATACAATTTGGATATTTGTTCTGGGTATCGACCCTCAATTTGAAAACGATTTAACTCTAATAAGAATTCTTTCTGCTCATTAGTCAATTCAATAGCCGTATTTGAAAGTAGAAAAATCAGGTTATGAGTTTTAGGTGGGATATTGCTTTCGTTTGCCCTGATCCAATGGGCTTTGCAGACTTTCTCCAAAGACAAGTGAGCAAAAAATAGCGAGTGCAAATACTTTCTTCCTTTGAAAAGAAGTTCTGCTGCCTCCCAATCATCAATCGACTGATTAACCCAATGACCAATGTGTTCTTCCTTTGTTTTCACTTTTCAAATATACCACTTCAGCGTTACGGTTGGTATTGCCATCTCCCCGATAAAGTGTAAATTTCACTCTTTATCGAACTTACATGTCTATTAAAATCAGAAAGCAAGATGCCCTTGACTATCACACCCAAGGGCAGCCGGGAAAAATTGAAGTAGTTCCCACTAAGCAACTGAGTACTCAATTGGATTTGGCCTTGGCCTATTCACCCGGGGTGGCAGAGCCGTGCAAAGAAATTGCGGCCAACAAAGAAGATGTTTATAAATACACCAGCAAAGGGAACTTAGTGGCCGTCATCTCTAATGGTACAGCTGTGCTTGGCCTAGGGAGTATTGGCCCTGAAGCAGCCAAACCTGTGATGGAAGGCAAGGCTGTGCTATTCAAAAAATATGCGGGCATCGATAGTTTTGATATCGAAATTGATGAAGAGGATCCAGATGCCTTTATTAAAATCGTAAAATCGCTCGAGCCTACGTTTGGCGGAGTCAATCTGGAAGACATTAAAGCGCCCGAGTGTTTCAAGATCGAAACTGAACTCCGTGAAAAGATGAACATCCCCATCATGCATGACGACCAGCATGGTACGGCTATCATCTCCAGTGCTGCGTTGATCAATGCGTTGCAAATTGTTGAAAAGAAGATTGAAGACATTGTGTTGGTTGTCAACGGTGCCGGAGCGGCTGCGGTGTCTTGCACGAAACTTTATCTCGCGCTTGGATTGCGAAAGGAAAACCTGATCATGTGCGATAGCAAGGGCGTTATCAACAAAGAAAGGCCTGGGCTGGATGCCAGTAAATTAGAATTTGCCACTACGCGAAAGATCACCACACTTCAACAAGCCATCAAAGGTGCCGATGTGTTTCTCGGGTTGTCAGTGGCAGACATTCTAACGGCTGCCGATATTTTGACAATGGCCAAAGACCCGATTGTTTTTGCATTGGCAAATCCTAATCCTGAGATTGCCTACGATCTCGCCAAAAAATCGAGGCCCGATTTGATTATGGGCACCGGACGATCAGATCATCCCAACCAAGTCAACAATGTGTTAGGGTTCCCTTATATTTTTCGCGGAGCGCTTGATGTAAGAGCTACCGAAATAAACGAAGCCATGAAGTTGGCGGCCGTTCACGCCTTGGCAAACTTAGCGCGGGAGCCCGTGCCGGATATTGTGTTTCAAGCATATGGTGTAAACAAAATTCAGTTTGGGAGAGAGTACATTATTCCCAAACCAATGGATCCTCGATTGATCACTACTGTGAGTCCCGCTGTAGCAAAGGCAGCGATGGATTCGGGTGTTGCCAAAACGGCCATCACCGATTGGGGTCAGTATCATCGCGATTTGTTAAAGCGCATCGGCATCGATCAAAAATTGACCTCGCGTATTATTGATCTGGCAAAGAAAAAACCAAAACGCATTTTATTTGCAGAAGCAGATCATCACAAAAACCTAAAAGCAGCTCAAATCTTGCGTGACGAAGAAATCGCCATCCCTGTTTTGCTGGGAAGTCGAGAAGACATTGAGCGATTGATCGTTGAGCATCGTCTTGATTTAAGCGGTTGCGAGATCATCGATCCCCGTGAAGAAAAGGAATTGACGAATCAATATGCCGAAGCCTATTTTGAAAAGCGGGCTCGGAAGGGAATCACCCGAAAGGAGGCCCACCGACAAATGCGAGATCGAAATGTGTTTGGGGCAATGATGGTGGAATTTGGAAAGGCTGATGCATTGGTATCGGGGCTTACCAAAGATTATTCGAAAACGATTCTTCCTTCGTTGCAAATCATTGGCATGAGCGAAGGTGTCAATAGGGTAGCGGGTATGTACATCATCATGAATAAAAAAGGCACTTTCTTTTTTGCCGATTGTTCGGTGAATGTGAACCCTTCGGCAGATGAGCTGGTGAACATTATTGGGTTAGCTGCCCGCGGGGTAAAGTTTTTTGATATCGAGCCACGGGTCGCTGTTCTTTCCTACTCTAACTTTGGTTCAAGCAAAGGCGAGATCCCGGAAAAAGTTCAACAAGCAGTTCAATTAGCGAAGGAAAAATATCCCGACTTGATTTTAGATGGAGATATCCAGGCCAACGTGGCATTCAATATTGAATTGCAAAAGGAGATTTATCCGTTCAGCGCATTGGCCAATGAAGGTGCCAACACTCTCATTTTCCCGAACCTGGCGGCAGGCAATATTGCCTATAAACTGCTGATGGAAATTGGTGGTGCAGAGGCCATTGGTCCTATTTTGCTTGGAATGAAAAAGCCAGTACACATATTGCAAATCGGCAGCTCTATCCGCGATATTGTCAACATGGCGGCCATTGCTGTAGTGGATGCGCAGTTGCATGAGAAGAACGAGCATCTTTGATTTGAAGATGGGTGCAATCGAAATTAAAACCTTTTTGAAAAAAATAGTAACCGTAAATTCATATTGATGAAAAATGGAATTTTCAAATTGACTAATTTTCAAATTTTCAAATTGAAATGATCGCATACTTAAAAGGAAAACTCGTTCAAAAAGACCCGACTCACGCTGTTATCGAAGTTAATGGAGTGGGGTATCAGGTTAATATTTCGCTCAATACATTCGCAGAAATAAAAGACAAAGAAGATATCAAGCTTACTACTCACTTTCATGTGCGCGAAGATGCTCAGGTACTGTTTGGGTTTGCTACGGAGGCCGAGAAACAAATGTTCCAATATTTGATATCGGTAAATGGAGTAGGACCCAGCACAGCCATGGTGGTATTGTCTTACTTGCCTCCCGAAGAATTGAAATCGGCCATTGTGCGCGAGGATGCAGCAGCCCTGCAAGCCGTGAAGGGTATCGGGGGAAAGACTGCCCTTCGGTTAATCCTGGAATTAAAAGACAAATTAAAGCGCGAAACAACCGAAGATTTGCCCGGAAATACAGGGTTAATACGCAATACCGTGCGCCACGAGGCGTTAAGTGCGTTGGTGACTTTGGGTATTGCCAAACCGGCCGCTGAAAAAAGCATTGATGCGGTGCTAAAAAGGTCTGGAAATACCGTTAGTTTGGAGGAGCTAGTGAAGCAAGCATTAAAAAACGCCTAACCTTTTGTTTGTAATTATTCGGAAGATACACATCGGCCTTGGGCTGGCAATTTGCCTGTTTTTGCTGGGCTCTTTGCCTTCTGCCTATGCCCAAAAAAAGGACTCTACGGGCACCGGCTCAGCCGACACGGTCAAGTTCAAAACAATCAATCCGTATAGACCCAGTTATCGCCCGCCCGATCGGTATGGAGATCCCTTCTCTAATTACTCTACCTTCTCTCCGCTTTTTTTAAGAAACCCCAAGAGCCTTAACACCGATGTGCAGATCGATTCGGGCATGAACTATAACATTCGCGAGCGAATAGGCCGTGTTAATTTCAGGCCGAACTCTTCGATGAACTTCGATGAGTTTAGCCGACAGCAAGACAGGCTTTTTAGAAAACAATATTGGCAAACAAAGAGCCAGGCGTTGGATGGCGAGAGTGCGGTGAGCGGGCGCAATTTGCTTCCGAAATTGTACATCAGCCCGGTATTGGATCGGATATTTGGCGGAAGTTCGGTTGAGTTAATTCCCCGTGGTTTTGTTACACTCGATTTTGGGGCTTCATTTCAGACCATCAACAACCCGAGTATTCCTATCCGGCAGCAGAGCAACGGAGGTTTTGAATTCGATCAGCAGATCAGTTTAAATGTAACGGGTAAAGTGGGTGAGAAGCTGCGTGTCACTACCAATTTTGATAACAACAACTCGTTCGACTTTCAAAATAATATGAAGGTTGAGTTCACCGGTTTTAAAGAAGATCTGTTAAAAAGATTGGAAATAGGGAATGTGAGTTTGCCCTTGAACAATAGTCTCATCAGTGGTTCTCAAAACCTTTTTGGTATCAAGGCGCAACTTCAATTCGGAAAATTATTTGTGACGGCCATTGCTAGCACCCAGCGAGGCAAGCAATCATCGATCAAAGTAGCAGGTAATTCAAGTGGTACTTCGCAAGGCAGACCGTTTAAGATTCAGGGATCGAACTATGACGAAAATCGTCACTTTTTTCTTAGTCAGTTTTTCAGAGATAATTATGAAGGATGGCTCAACACCTTGCCACAGATTTTTTCAGGTGTAAACATTACACGGATTGAAGTGTACTCCATCAACCGCTCCAACGACACCCAAACCAATCGCGATATAGTGGCCTTCATGGATATGGGTGAGTCTGACAAAATTTACAACAAAGTTGCCTTCACGAATTTTGCCGGTGATCGTGCTCCCAGTAAAAATGAAAACAATAATTTGTTTGATAAGCTTAAGACCATCCCCGCCCGATCAGATACGATCAATGGATTTCTGATCAATCAATTAGGCCTAGCCAATGGAACAGATTTTGAGAAAATCACCAGTGCCAGAAAGCTGGCTGCATCTGAGTTTTCATTCAATAGTCAGCTAGGATACATCACGCTTCAACGTAAACTGCAAAATGACGAAGCACTCGCGGTTGCTTTTGAGTATACCTACAATGGGCAGGTATTCAAGGTGGGTGAGCTAACAGAAGACTATTCCAACAAGCCACCAAAGGATGTGGTTTTTTTAAAGATGCTGCGCCCTCGAAAAATTGCTGTGAAAGATGAGACAGGAAAAATTTTGCCGACATGGAATTTGATGATGAAAAACATCTACAGTCTCAATGTGTCTTCACTCACGCGGGATGGATTTCAACTGCGCATGATCTACCGCGATGACCGCACGGGTTTAGATAATCCAGTATTGCAGGATGGAGTTGTTACCCGAACCCGACAATTGATACAGGCGTTTGGTTTGGATAGACTGAATCCATATAACGACCCACAGCCCGATGGCAACTTTGATTTTGTGGAGGGCATCACGGTTAACACGGCCACTGGTCTAATTATTTTCCCCAACCTTGAGCCCTTCAATAAACCACTTCGCGACCTTTTTAAATTAGAGGAACCAGCATTGGCAGCCACACTGCGAGACAAGTATTTGTATGATACGCTATATCGAACAACGCAGGTAGAGGCTGCAACAGTTGCCACCAAAAATAAATTTTGGATCGATGGCTCGTTCAAAGCCGGCTCCGGAAAAGAAATTGTTATTCAGGGGTTTAACATTTCGCCCGGCTCGGTAAAAGTTTTTGCCGGAGGCATGCCCTTGCGCGAAGGAACTGACTATTCGGTAGACTACACCTTTGGGAAGGTGATCATTCTCAACGATGGCATTTTGAGTTCGGGCAAAGACATAGAAATCACCTACGAACAGCAAGATCCTTTTGCTTTTCAACAGCGATCTTTGTTAGGTACCCGGTTCGACTACAAGTTGAATGACGATATCAATTTGGGCGGTACTTTTTTGTATTTCAACGAGCGGCCTCTCATCTCACGGAATCTTATTGGTACCGAGCCAGCTCAAAATATTCAATATGGCCTCGACTTCAACATGAAAAAAGATTCCCGCATCTTGACCAAGATGGTGGATGCGTTGCCCTTTTTGCAAACCAAAGAAAAGTCGAGCATCACTGTCAATGCAGAATTTGCGCAGTTGCTTCCCGGCACCAGCAATGTGATTGATGGCGAGGGTACATCGTTCATTGATGATTTTGAGAATACGATCACACCCTACAGTCTTATTTCTCCGCAGGCCTGGAAACTTGCGGCTGTTCCACTCAATGATCCAATATTTGATAAAGCACTCGGAGCATCCAACGACATAGCAGCGGGCTACAAGCGCGCCAAACTGGCGTGGTATCAGGTAGACAATTTGTTTTACAGAGAAAGCGGAAGCTTCAAACCCCCTAACATTTCATTGGAAGATTTAAAAAATCATTACAGCCGGCCAGTTTTACCGCAGGAGATTTTCCCATACCGTGATGCATTCATCGGGAATTTTTATGAACCCATTTTAGACCTGGCTTATTACCCGAACGAACGTGGCCCCTACAACTACAATCCATCTTTCGATGGAAACGAAAAATCAAATTGGGCGGGAGTTACGACCGCTATCCGCAACGAAGTGGATTTTGACAAAGCGAACGTTGAGTATGTTGAATTTTGGTTGATGGATCCTTTTAACGATGCCCCAAGTGGTAACGGCCGTGTGCTAGTAGATGGGACAATCGGGAAGCCCAACACTACCGGTGGCAAGATGATCCTTCAGCTTGGTAGCATCTCCGAAGACGTAACTCGCGATGGCAAACACGGGTTTGAAAACGGGTTGCCGCGCGAGCCGGGATTAACAACCGGAGTAACGCCAACGAATTGGGGTAAGGTAACGACTCAGCAGTATTTGAACAATGCATTCGACAGCAACCCCACGTCACGGGCAAGCCAGGATGTGGGGATGGATGGGTTGAACAACGGGGAAGAGAGAGTTAAGTTTCCAGCTACAGCCGGTTTGGAAGACCCATCGTCTGATGATTTTAAATATTTTTTAGGAGATGAATTTAACAATAAGGATGCTAAAATTCTAGAACGCTACAAAAACATCAACGGGCATGATGGCAACTCGCCCATTGTTACGGCCGGTCAATCTTTTGCACAATCAGGAAGTCCACTTCCCGATAATGAAGATTTAAACCAAGACAATACCTTAAGTGATCTGGAAGAATATTATTCGTATAACATTGATCTTCCCGCTAAGGGCCTCGAGGTAGGCAATAAATTTATCGTAGACAAGATAAAGCCTGAACGGATAGGCGATCAGGCAAATAATGATGGCCTAACTTGGTATCTCTTCCGCATACCCATTCGCCAATTTGATCCAGCGGGAACGGTAGGAAAGATCAATGGTTTTAAGTCCATTCGTTTCGCGCGGATGATGGTGACGGGATTTTCTGAGCCGGTGGTATTGCGTTTTGCAAATTTTAGAATGGTGGGAAACCGTTGGAGAAGATACGAAGCAGCGTTGAAAGATCCTGGAAATGTTTCCAAACCCGATGATAATATCGATAACTTCACTGTCTCTGCCGTTAACATAGAAGACAACGGTCAGCCTGACGAAAAAAAACCTGGTTATGTAGAGCCACTTAATCGCGATCGTGATGTTACCTCAGTGCAGCAGCGAAGATTGAACGAACAATCGTTGCAAATGTGTGTGAATAATTTACCTGATGGGCAGGCCAGAGCAGTTTTCAAAAACGTTTCGCTCGATTTTTTTAATTACGGCCGCATCAAAATGTTCTTGAGCGCCAATGACCAAAGCAAGGTGGCGAAAGACAATCAGTTGACTGGCTTTCTTCGTCTCGGTACTGATTTCGAACAAAATTATTATGAGATCGAGTTGCCCTTAAAAATCACGCCACCCGATACCAGAGAACCAAGAGACATCTGGCCGGAACAGAATCAGATCGATCTGGATCTTAATGAGCTTTATGCACTGAAGGTGCAACGCGATCGTGAAGGATTTGAATTGACGCGGCCATATCCGCAAAATAGTGTAAAGCAAGTAGGTAAGCATGGAATACGAATTGTGGGCCGACCCGATTTGGCGCAAGTACAAGTGATGATGATTGGCGTGCGCAATCCGCGCAGCGATGATGCTCAGCCGCTGAGTGTTTGCATTTGGGCTAATGAACTTCGCCTTACTGAATTTGATCGGACGGCCGGCATTGCAGCCAACGTAGTGCTCAATGCGAAACTCGCTGATCTCGGAAATATTTCTGGTTCTTATCGGCACATTGGTTTTGGTTTTGGCGGGGTGCAATCAAAAATTGCAGAGCGTGCACGGGGCGAGACCAACGCGTTTGATATTTCGGGAAGTATCAATGTAGATAAATTATTGCCACCTAAGTTGGGGTTAAAAATTCCAATGTTCTTTAGCTATGAGTCCAATGTGATTAGCCCCAATTTTGATCCGGCCAATCCGGATGTACGACTGTCGGCAGCACTCAAGTCATTCAACACCGATGCCGAGCGAAGTAGTTACCTCGACCTCATTCAAGATCGCACCACCAGACGAAGTTTGAATTTTACCAACGTGCGAAAGGTGAAAGTAAAGAAAGATGCCAAATCTCACATTTATGACGTAGAGAATTTCGCATTAACGTATGCCTACTCAGAGGCGAACCACACGAATTTTAGTCTGATTACAGACACTCGCAGAAGCATCAAAGGAGCAGTTGCGTGGCAATATGCCAGCACATTCAAAGGCTTTGAACCCTTCAAAAACATGAAGGTTTTTTCCTCGAAGCACCTTCAGTTTATTAAGGACTTCAACTTTAATCCGATGCCAGCCTCGATCTCGGTGCGGGGAGAGTTGGATCGTTCGTATAGCGAACTCACCTATCGAAGTTCAGTCAAGGATGGCAGTTCAAGAGTCAACTTACCTAACTATCAAAAGTTTTTTGTCTTCAACCGATACTACAATGTGCGCTGGAATTTGACCAAGTCGATTTCGGTGGATTACAACTCTACAGTCAACGCAATCATTGATGAGCCCAACGGAGCCATTGACACGCCTGAAAAACAAGATTCTCTGTGGAACAACCTCAAGCGATTCGGCCGAACAAAAAATTTCGATCAAAATATCACGGCCAACTACAAACTACCATTTGACAAGTTTCCCGTGTTTAATTGGATCGATGGCGATTACCGATACACGGCAGGCTATAACTGGCGCGCAGGTCCGCTGGAGAAAAATCCTCAATCACAATTGGGCAACATTATTCAGAATACGCGCGACCAAAATGTGACGGGCCGTATCGATATGGTAAAACTGTATAACAAAATTGGGTTTTTAAAGAACATTAACTCGCCTCCTCGGCCTTTGCCCCCGCCCGATAAAAATAAACCGGCAAAACCTGACACGGTTAAGCGGCCTCCAGAGCTTAAAGGCGCAAAGTTTCTGCTTCGGCTGTTGATGTCAGTGCGGAATGTCAACGCGACCTATAAATTTACGGAGGGAACAATTCTACCGGGCTTCACACAAACACCACGGCTGTTTGGATTAGACGATACTTGGGGCTCGCCCGGTGTAGGATTTATTTTGGGCGGCCAGGATCCCAACTTCGCAAAGGCCGCCTCCGAAAAAGGTTGGTTGACTTCAAACAAAAGACTTACCGCGCCCTTTACGCAGAACCAAGGTACAGACCTAACCCTACGCGCGAATGTAGATTTATCGCCTGATTTTAAAGTTCAGTTGGATGCGAGCAAGGTAAGCAATACCGCATTTCAGGAGATTTTCAGATATGATTCCGCGACTAACAGATTTAGTGGGATTAGCCCAAGCAGGTCAGGATCCTACAAAATTTCATTTATGACCATCAATACTGCTTTTGCCAATAACTCCAGTATTAATTCAGATGTGTTCAAGCAGTTTGAAAGCAATTTGTCAATCATAAAAAAGCGATTTGAAGACAACCCTATAAATGTTGGCAAAGAGTTTAGTCTTAAATCTCAAGATGTCTTGATCCCGGCATTTGTTGCAGCCTACTCAGGTACTTCTGCTGATGGTGTTAGCTTATCACCTTTTCCAAAAGTCCCTATTCCAAACTGGCGATTCACCTATGAAGGATTAAACAAGATTTCGGGCATCAAAGATGTTTTTCAATCAGTCACCTTGACGCACGGCTATAAATCAAGCTATTCGGTTGTAAATTATTCCAACTCTCTTCAATATACATCGGTTAATCTTAGCAATCGTGTGGAAGATTATAATGTTGTTAGTTTTGCAAATGAGAAAAGTGGGACTACCGATGAGTTAATTCCAGTGTACATCATCAATCAGGTCATGATCAATGAATCTTTTCAACCGCTGGTCGGCCTCAACTTTCGCACCAAAAGCAAATTAAATTTTCGATTTGAATACAAAACAAAACGAGATGTTTCATTGAACGTATCGAATGCCCAAGTCACAGAAGTAAACGGCAAAGACTGGTCAGCTGAGATCAGCTTCACCAAAAACAACATGAGAATGCCATTCAAAGATCAAGGGCGAATTATCACCCTAAAAAACAATATCACGTTTTTGTTGAATATCAGCATGAATAACAACCAGACGATTCAGCGCACGCTTGCCGATGCGGCACAACAAGTGGAGGGCGGCAGTACCATCACCAACGGGAATATCAATTTTCAATTCAGGCCGAATATCAGTTATGTCGTAAACCAAAAACTGACCATCCAAATGTATGGCGACCATAACACGAATGAGCCGTTGGTCACTAACTCCTTCCCGCGCACCAATACCAGAGTGGGCTTTAAGATACTTTTCAATCTGGCACCCTAAATTCTTCTATAGGCTAGGCGTCAGACCGCTTAGAGCGGTCTGACGCCTTTGTTTTCGAAGCGATTTTAAAGTTTTGCCAACAACAGATTTATACATCATACTTTTAAAGTATTTTTGCTGTCTAATCTTAATTATTATGAGCGTACCTGAAGGACTAAAATACACCAAAGACCATGAATGGATTAAAGTAGACGGAAACATCGCTACCGTGGGGATTACAGATTTTGCACAGGGCGAACTGGGCGACATCGTTTATGTTGATATTTCATCTGTTGGTAATCAGGTTGGTCAGCACGAGGTGTTTGGAACCGTGGAGGCGGTAAAAACGGTTTCGGATTTGTTTATGCCCATTTCTGGTAAAGTGATAGAATTCAACAAAGCACTAGATACAGCTCCCGAAAAGGTAAACAGCGATCCGTATGGTGATGGCTGGATGGTAAAAGTGGAGCTTTCGAATGCATCAGAAGTGGCAAGTCTCCTAACGGCTGCACAATACAAGGAACTTATTGGTAAATAAAATAGTATTGAGATTTGAGTATAGAGAACATTAATCTCAATACGCATACCTCACATCTCAATACGTAGTACTATGATCGAACTCCCAACGATATCGGCTGAGCAAACCCGTAAAAAGAAACCCGATTGGCTTCGCGTAAAATTGCCTATTGGGCCTGAGTATGCTAAAGTTCGGAAATTGGTAGACGAGCATAAGCTCCACACCATCTGTGAAAGTGGCAATTGCCCTAATATGGGTGAGTGTTGGGGAGAAGGCACAGCTACCTTTATGATTTTGGGAAATGTTTGCACCCGCAGTTGCACCTTTTGTGCGGTGGCAACAGGCAGGCCTACCGAGTATGATACTGACGAACCTCAACGGGTAGCAGAAGCAATCAAGTTAATGGGCGTCAAGCATGCTGTGATCACATCGGTGAATCGCGATGAGTTGAAAGACCGAGGTGCTGAGGTTTGGTATCAGACGGTTGTTCAAACAAAAGCACTGAGTCCTACTACCACCATCGAAACGTTAATTCCTGACACTAAAGGAAATTGGGATGCGCTCTACCGAATGATTGATGGCGGCCAAGAAGTCGTTTCTCATAACATGGAGACTGTTGGACGACTCTACCGCATGGTGCGACCTCAAGCGAAGTATGAAAGAAGCCTGGAGCAAATAAAAAGAACTCGTGAAGCCGGCAAGCGAACTAAATCGGGCATCATGCTTGGCGTGGGCGAAACCAAGGAAGAGCTATACAAAGCGATAGATGATTTGGTTGAAAATGGACTAATGATCTTGACGCTCGGTCAATATTTACAACCCACCAAAATGCATCTAGACGTAGCAGAGTTTATTCACCCTGAAACATTTGAGATGTACAAAGAAGAAGGGTTGAAGAGAGGCTTGAAATATGTGGAGGCAGGACCACTCGTGCGTTCATCCTACCATGCAGAGCGACATGTCAATGTACCGATGAATTAAAGTTACCGGTTCCCCGTTCCCGGGAAACAGAAACAAGAAACCGGTAACAGGAAACTGATTCCCTACTTCTTATCCACCACCAATCTTCCCTCTCTATTCGCTACTTCCCAAGCGGTGTGAAACGCAGTCTTTAAACTCTTTTCAAACAAAGCAAATTCGATCAGATTGCTAATTTTTTGGTGATAATATCCTTAAATGGTACACATGTGATTTTTTAGTATGTCTTTACTTCCCCCGTTTGAGGTGGGTTGAATTTGAGATGAAGAAATCAGTAATGCCGATTTTATGTATCGCAAGAATTTTTAGTAGACTTTTAATAGTAAGATTGACTTTTCCCTTCTCTATGCGCCAGTATTGCATACGCGGTAGCTCGTGGTCGTATGCGAAGCTTTCATAGCTAGTATAGCCAGCTTCTTTTCGAAGTTCGGCCAATCGTTCCCCAATTTGCTGCAGCGTAAGGGTTAGCAGTTCGTTTTCTTTCACAAGGTGAAAAATGCTTACAAATAGCCTTATTTGTTACATCATAATAATCTACACCATTTGTGATGCATATTGTTTGACAGTATTTTCAAGTATGTTTTGCCTCTTTGAGTAGGAAAGAAAGACAAGACACCGATGCCAGACTGTCTAATTTGAGAATTGATGGATATAAATACTAAAAAAAAATGATATGCAAAACGTCACAAAAACCACCCTCATCCGAAAACTGAATAATTTGAAAAGCCAGTTTTTTACTCTTTTCTTAACCACCTTACTAGTGGGTTGCCTAAACAATTCTGAGATCAAACCTCAGGAGGAGATTTCCCATAGGCTAGTAATACCAGAGAACGAACCAGGCTTGATGGACGCTTTAACTGAGACGTTCAACCTTAAGTCTAACAAATCTGGCAGAGTTAGTACACGATTTGGCGCGGTAAGTTTAAATGAAGCACTCAAGATAGTAAATCAAGATGGGCAGGTCAATTACAGTTTCTCCATCGAGTCCAGCGGCTCGATCACGTTGAATAATCTTGTGATTCATAAGGAGAACCAAAGCTACAACGCTTACATTATATCTCATCAACCTGATGTTACTTGGTTGGCAAATAGCTTTCTTGAATGGGACAAGTTTTCAGGGCGATTACTAGTTTATGATCTTAGTGGAGAAATTCTCTCAGATTCGGAAATGATTGATGGGAAAAGTAAATCGTCAAAATCAAATTCGGGTAGAACAAATGGTTGTATCATTCTCGAATATAGAGTTCTGATTGAAACACCGTATTCAACGCGCGAGTATTATGGCACAGAATTTCATTGTTTTGGCGGAGGCGGTTCGACAGGTGGGGGTGGAACAGGTGGTGGGAGCGGTTCTGGTGATGGAGGTGGTTCTGGTAGTGGTGGTGGCGGTGGCGGTGGTGCCGGCTCTACCGGAGGAGGTAGCGGTGGCAGAGATGGATTAGGGAGGGTAGGAATTTATGACGAGAGATTCGATAGGCCAGCTCTGACTATTATTAACAATACCACCAATCTTTGTATTTCAAATGTGGTTAAAAACTTGAGCAACACTAATCTCTCAAATCAACTGAATGCAATTTTGAATGGCGTTTTTGACATAAATGACAAAGTCAACCTTTCTATTTCTGAGACACCCGGCCTTATTGAAAATGGCTTGCCAGCCCTAGCTTCAACGACTGGTGTTAGAAATAGCAACGTTGCGATTTTGTCCGCAAGCATACAATTAAACACGAACGAGCTAGCAAATTCTACAAGTGAGTTTATTGCTGCGGTTGTCTATCACGAGGCTGTGCATGCCTACCTTATTTCGCAAGGGCTAGCTTCTATTACTTTGATACAGCATCAACACATGTTGAATAATTATTTAGGGCTAATAGCTGGTGCGTTGCGTGAGATATTTCCCGGCATGAGCTATGACGACTCTTTGGGTTTGGCTATCTTTGGTGTTAGGGAGCTTTACAGTTATGATCCGGCAAAATTCAATGAGGTACTCCGGCAGCTTTCAATAAAGCAGTTTTCGTTTTTTCAGCCAATAGGCAGTCAGTATGCTTCTAAGTTGAAGGGCAGTCCTTGCAATTAATGAAATAGAATGAGAACAAAGATATTTCTATTTTTACTCTTGGTATCTTCATTGGGTTCGGTAAGTCAGCCGCAAGACCATATCATTTTGCCAAGCTTCAAAGTGAATGGTGATAATCTTACGTTGTCTTCATTTGCAAGTAATTATTTTTTGAAGCACCATCTAAGTGAATTTAACGCCTTATGCATAAGGAGTTGCAGTTTCGCAAAATTCAGAATAGACCAAAACGGGAATATTTTTGATTTGAAAATCTCGAAAAATTCTCCCGAAACGATTCGAAACGCATTGACAAAGATGCTCGTTGCTTCAAACGGAAATTGGAATCCAATGAAAGTCAATGGCCAAGTTGTAGAAAGCAAATATATTTTGTTTTCATTCCTGTATTCCTTCCAATTGAGTTGCAAGGACTATTATGAAGCGGGGAGTAACGACAAAATAGATCGAGACTTTAGCAATTTGTTAATGTATGAAAATGGGGATGAAGATCGATATTCTGAAGACTGTATTGTACTGACCCCGCTCACATTAAGCATCTTGCGTTAGCGAATTGTTGCGACTTTGTTCTTAGCCTATTAAAGACAGCCTGAATCTGGCATTTTTAAGCAAAAAGGTATGCCGCCCATTTGTAGTTGATTACTGATTCTCGTTAAAAAAATCGCCAGCGAAAATCACGGGTGACTTACTAATTGATATACGATAATATTTAAACCTACTTCTTATCCACCACCAATCTTCCCTCTCTATTGGCTACTTCCCAAGCGGTGTGAAAAGCAGTCTTGGCTCTTTTAGCAAGTAGATCAAACTCAATTTTGCCAATCTCATCACTCACTTGATGATAGTCTTCGTGGATGCCGTCAAAGAAGAAGACAATCGGAATTCCCCTCTTCGCAAAATTCCAATGATCGGATCGCTTATAAAGGTTGGTGGGATGGTTTTCATCGTTGTAGGTATAGTCAAACTCTAACTTTTCGTTTTCCCGATTGGTTCTCTCATTGATCTCCTGCAGTTCGGAAGATAGCTTATCAGCACCGATGACATATACATAATCGGGTTTGTCTTTGTGTTCAGGATCGCGCCTTCCAATCATGTCAATGTTGATATCAACCACAGTGTTGGCAAGCGGAAACACCGGATGTTCAGAATAGTACTCAGAACCGAATAGACCTTGCTCTTCGCCCGTAACGGTCATAAACAGAATGCTTCTGCGCGGGCCTTTGCCTTCTTTCTTCGCCTGAGCGAAGGCCTTCGCCATTTGAAGAACGCTAACGGTTCCCGAGCCATCATCATCGGCACCATTATTAATCATGTCCTTCCCTTCACCCGGATTTTTTCCGATGTGATCGAAGTGCGCAGTGATAACAACCAATTCATCTTTTTTATCGGTGCCTTCCATGTAGCCCAAAATGTTTTCAGATTTTACGGTTGTGATATTCATTGCAACCTGATAGCTGACTTTCCCCGGCTTTACTTTTGCCAACATCTTCTTTGCTGGCTCGGCAGCTGCGGCCGCAGCCAATTTTGCAGCTGTTGTGTTAAACACCTTTTCCGCAGCGGTCTGGTTCAAAAAGAAAATTCCTTTGTTGGGGCTTGTTGGGTCGGGCCTATTCAATGTCAAATTTCCACCAGACAAGAAACCTTGCATTTGCGCTGCAAATGTTTTGAATTCGTCCGGTTTGCCTGCTGGTATTATAAAAACCATCTTCGCTCCTTTTTCGCGGGCAAGAGCAACGGGTTTTCGCAAACCTGACATGATACTAAATGACAACGGATCGCTTTGTAGGGCGACAGCTTTATCCTTCACGATGAGATTTGCGTAATCTTCTTCTCTTCCTTTGCCAACAAAAACAATGTCAGCCGATACTTCGCCATTAGAGTCGGCTGAGCCATAGTACATAATCTCATTGAAGTTGGCATATTTTGAGACACCTGCTTTGACATAAATATCTGCTGGAGCAACAGAGAATAAATCAACAGGCATATAATGAGAACCATTTACAGGTCCACTTAGCCCAAGTTGCTCAAAGTAAAAGCTAATGAATGCCGCAGCCATTTTTTGGCCGCGGGTTCCTGTCTTTCGTCCTTCTAATGCATCAGAAGCCAGAATGGAAAGATTTTCTTTGAGGTCGGCAGTGGTGATCAGGCTGGCATATTTAACAGCAGGGTTTTCCTGCGACCAACTAAACTGCACTGTTAAGACGAAGAGCAAAAGCGAAGAGAGTTTTTTCATGTTTCAGTATTTATTTTAAGAATAGATCAATGTATGAGACACACGAAGAATCTAGAACGGTCAAAGGTTTCATTACAAACTTTGATGATTTTAATCAAAGATATGCCAAAATAATGGTGGGATAAAAATCAAGGGCTCTGTTAAAAACGACTCTTTCGCCACAAATCAATAGTGCTAAACCAAGGTTCCATAAAACGCTTGTCGCGCAATAGCACGTAGTTGTCGGGGTCGTAGACGCTTCCGCTTTTCACGAACGTAAAACGCACGTTGGCGCTTTTGTAATTCCACACCTCGTTACCACCGTTCTTGCTGAGTTCGTCTGGAACACCAAACACTGTGTAGATCATGCCCCGATCCATCTTCCACCCTTCTTTGAAAGAGCTGAAATACTGATTGGCTATTTCGACTCGCTTAAAATAGCTACGCATAAAATTCTTGGCACGGTCTTTATCGCGGGTGATATCTAAAATTACTTTGTCAAACTTTGGCTTTTCATTATCGGCCGCAGCGAGTTGTTTAAACTCATCCGGTGTAGTGACAAAGATGAGTGGAGAAACAAGTTCTTGTACTTTTGAGTATTTCGGAAAATTCTCGGGCACTACACGCAGCGCAAACCCATCTGCGGCATTGGTGTCTTGTTGAAATAGGTAGAGGCCTTCTCGTTTTACTGAAAATGTTGCGTTGTTCTCAAGGCGAAAAGTAGAGTCATGAAACAAAAACCGTTCTACGGGTGCTGACTTTTCAGAAAAAGGCGGATAAGGTTGATAGAAAGAAGCTGTTTTATAGAATGACACAAACATAGTTTTTTGATCACAGCTCTTGATTGTGTAGTCTTTTCCTGATCGCAGAAAATTTTCTGACAATACGCCATTCTTCGATTCTATCCATCCTCTTTTTGGATAGATGCCTTCCATCAGTTTGAAGTAGTACCAATTTTTTTGACTTTGGAGGTGAGTAACCTTGGCTAACAAAATCCAAGGCTTTTCAGGAATAGGGAAAGAAAGCTGCCCCGATTTTTCATTGCCAACTGGTCTGGTGGTAGAATCACTTTCGGTAATGGATGCCCCGTCTCGAACGACATAAGAATCCCTTCGTTCCCAGGTTAAGGAATATTGATCGGCCGGGAACTGTGTGGTTCGGAGCACATAATTCACAATAAGCTGATTTTGGCCACGGGCCAAATCCAATTGAAGATTTACTTCATTTTGTGGGTTATACCAATGCCTAAAATTGAGCCCGGTTATTGACTGCCCCGATAATTCACTCAGAAATAGAAAAAGCGTAAAAGAAAGAACAAATCGCTTCATAAGGATCATTAAGATTATTCGCTCCAATTAGTGGGGCTGTTAACTCGTTATTAAACGTTAAATTTAGCGAATTACGTTATTTTTGCAGCTTAATTTTTTTGATGGCTTCTGTTTATACCACTGAGATCGCCTCTGATTCCGTTGCATCGGATAACCCTATTCACCAGCGCTTACTGAAAGCCTATGTGATTGCCACGGGGTATGTAAAAGGCAATTTGCTAGAAGTGGGGTGCGGAGAAGGCCGTGGGATAGACTGGTTATTACCAAAAATCAGTCATTACTCTGCCATTGACAAAATAGCTCCGGTTGTTGAGCAGCTGCAAAAGCGCTATCCACGAGCCAGTTTCGTCAGCGGGAATATACCTCCGCTAGCAGACTTTGCCGACAACACTTTTGATTCGGTCGTGAGTTTTCAAGTTATTGAACACATTCAAAATGACTGGTTTTTCCTAAAGGAAATTCATCGTGTTTTAAAGCCTGGTGGCATTGCTTTGCTTTCTACACCCAATCGACCGATGTCGCTTTCGCGCAATCCCTGGCACATTCGTGAGTACACACCCGCGGAATTGTCAAGGGTTGCCAATGAGTTTTTTACTTCGGTTGAGATGAAAGGAGTTGCGGGTAATGAGAAAGTGATGACCTACTACAATCGAAATAAAGAGTCGGTGAATAGGATGATGCGGTGGGATATTTTCAACCTGCAATACAAATTGCCAGCGGCTTTGTTGAGAATCCCCTACGAATTATTGAACCGAATCAATAGAAATAAATTGAAAGACGGAGCCGATGAGTTAGTGACCGGCATACACCATTCCGACTACCTGCTAGTAGACAACGCTGAGCAAGCACTCGATTTATTTTTGATGGTGAGGAAGTAGGCTATTCCATTAAAAATTGATTTAACGGAACAACGTCTATCTTTTTTCCGTCCTTTTTAAAACTGTCTTTTTGTTTGAGTGTGACTATTTTTCCTAACGACATGTTAAAGTAATCCATAGCGGCAAGTAGGCCACTCGTTTCTCTTTCCAGATTGTCGGCAGTCAAATCATAGCATACTTGTATTAACTCTTTCGGTTTGCCTTTTTCAAAAACCACAAAATCACATTCCTTCTTTTCGTGAAAATAATATAACTCCGTATGTGCGGTTCTCAAGTGAAGGTAGACGGCATTTTCTATCCTTCTCCCATTTTCATCGGAGAATACGATTGAGTTTTCCGTAAATAATCCTAGATCTATGGAGTAAACTTTTCTTGGGTTTCGGATTTGTTTCTTCAATGAGTAACTAAACATTGGCAAAAATTGTACGATGTAAGCATTTTCTAAAAAGCCAAAGTAGTCTAATAATGCACTTACTGATTTTATCGCAAACAATTTTGTAAGGTTACTAGCAGAGACCGGTTTTGCGATATTGGATAGTAAGTAAACAGCCAACTGCTTCAACGATTTTACATCCCTCACCGCGTAGCGGACCGCTATATCGCGATACAGAATATCCTCCAATAGTTGATTGAGCACAAATCCGTTTTCTGTCTTTAAATATTCCGGAAAGCCGCCTTTTCGTAGGTATTCCAACACCGATTTCTCGGTGTCTTTTAACTTTCTAAACCCTAAGAATTCTGTATAAGAAAAAGGAAATAATTCTACAGAAAGATGCCTACCCGTCAGCTTGGTACCCAATTCTTTGCTTAGCAGGGTGGCATTTGAACCTGTAATCACCACTTTGTAGCCTTCGTCCAGTTTGTGCCTTACAAACAGTTCCCAGTTTTCAAGCAGTTGTATTTCATCAAAGAATAAGACGGAGGGATTTCTCTTGACAATTTCATTGCTCAGGCGATTGAAGTCGTCATTCTCAAATCCTGCCAATCGCGGGTCTTCAAAATGGAGATAGAAGGCGTTGCTGAACTTTTCTCTCAAAAGTTGAAAGAGTAGTGTGCTTTTTCCACACCTCCTTATGCCCGTTATAATCAACGCAAAATTGTTGGGCAACTTCAATTTAGGCAGTAGTTCTCTTTGCCAGCCCACGTTCTTGTTTTGGAAATTTTCAGCCTGGGCATCCGCTACCTCAGCCAGTTGGGATTGTAAGAGCATGTGATCTTTATTTGATACAAAGCTACGATATCATAGCTTTGTATCAAACGATATCATAGTTTTATAACGAAAGATATGGATTTCTGGCCAAAGCCAGCACTTATCTATCCTCCTGTGGCAAATCGCCTCGCATTTGTAAACTAGCTACCAGTCTTGTATAGGCGTCCTCGTACTTCTTGGCCAATTCCTCTTCTCCATTTTCATAGAGGGCTCGCTGAATGGCGTTAAGTATAAAAATGTTTCTTCTCAGATCGCTGGTTAGCCCATACCCTTCGTTGATCAAGTACGTAGCCATTTCCTCTGACCGATCACCAATCACTTTACTGATCTCAATGGCTTTATCTTTTTCCCCCACTTGAAAGAGCAAGTCGATGGTTTCAGGAGTAGTGTGATCGTACTTGATGGCTTTGTCTGGCATTTTGGCCAGTGAAAACAAAAGCACGCTATCAGCCTTAGCCATTTTGCCTTCATCAATTAGCGCTTGTGCGAGTGAGTTCAACGAGCTGCGATGGTTCACCACGAATCCTCTATAGTCATCTGTGTAATAGATTTTCTCATTGTCCAATCCGCGATAGCGAAACTTGTTAAGCATGATGTCATAACTTCTTTCGGTATCTACCAGGTATTCTCTGTCTTGGCGTGGATTTTTAACGGGAAGAATCCGGTAGGCATTCCCTTCCTGAACTGCGTACGGGCTCAGATCCAAATTAATTTGTGACATGGAAGTATGATTCAAATAAAGTGGACGTTCCCAATTATTTGACACCAACAGATCAAGAAGTGCAAGATCTTTTTTCTCCAATCCTCCACGCAGTAGTCTGATTTTCATTTGATCCACCACCAAACTATCCATGCCCTTAGGGATGATTCCTTTGGCGAGGACAGCCGCTTTATCAATGTTCAACGTAAATACTCTACTCGGCACTACGTTTCGATCATTATCACGCAATTGTTTATAGTCCTTAGATATAAGCTCGATGTACTGCTTCGCATCAATGCTCGCAATCTTCATATCGACAAATGGCAAGTAGTCATTTGGCCCGCCTTGTTGATAGTTCTTGGGGGAGAGCGTATAAGGAAAAGGTTCCGACTCATAGGCCTTACGCGTAGTTTGGTCGATGTACCAATCCGTATTGAAGTAGCTCAAGACCATCACGCGTAAATCTGTGCGAACGCCTTCGGTTTCTTGGGCGTACCAGAGCGGGAAGGTGTCATTGTCGCCACCAGTGAAAATGATTCCATTGGGTGCGCAAGACTCCAGGTAGTTCGTAGCTGAGTCTACCGAGAAAAAGCGATCAGAGCGATTGTGATCGTCCCACCCATCTTTGGCCATTAACGCAGGAGCGGTCAATCCAATAAGAGTGGCCGCAATTGCTGCCGTTTTACCGTTCTTTAAAAACTTCTGAATTACTTCTGCCAAGCCGATCACGGCAAGTCCGATCCAGAACGCAAACGCGTAGTAGGAACCGGCATAGATGTAGTCACGCTCACGCGGCTCCGTAGGAGGAGAGTTCAAGTAAACCACAATAGCTACACCGAGCATCACAAACAGTAGCCCAACGACCGCAAAACTCTTTGTGTCTTTGGTGAATTGGTAAAACATACCGACCAATCCTAAAACAAACGGGATCATGAAAAAATTATTTCTGGCTCCATTGTTGGCCAGCACATCAGGCACACTTTTGAACCATTGCCCAGGCTTTAGCCAATCTGCGCCTTGCTCATCGCTTTCGCGACCGGCAAAATTCCACATGAAATAGCGCATATACATGGTGCCAATTTGGTGCGTAAACATGTAGTATAAGTTTTGGCCGAAGGTTGGCTTTTGACCTTCGGGAATGCCCAGAATATTCATATATGTTTCCTTGTGTTCTGAATTCCAAACGCGCGGCAGAATGGTCTGCTGGTCGGGCTCATAGACATAGCTGAATTTTCTATCTGTGATTTCATATTTGTCTTTCCCTTTTGTGTAGATCGGCTCGCCATAATCCACGCCAATAACTTGAGCTGAGTAGTAGGGACCATACAACAACGGTCGGCTGCCATATTGCTCGCGCTTCAAATAGCGGACAAAACTCATTGCATCCTTTGGCGCATTTTCGTTAATCAACGTATCATATCCAGATCGAATAATGATCGTTGCATACGATCCGTAACCTATCAAAATGAAGGTAGTCCCAAGCAAAACCGTATTCCATACCGGCTTGTTATTTTTCTGTGTGTAGTAAATTCCAAACGCCAGCGAACCTGCAAGCAATAGTGTGAATACCAGGGCTCCCGATCCGAAGAACAATCCCAGTGTGTTTACGAAGAATATCTCAAAATTGCCTGCAATGGTTGGTAGGCCAGGCACGATGAAATCATTGATGAACATCACAATCGCAACACTGACAAGAAGCGCTGCAACAATGCCCCAGGTAGTTGGTTTGAATTTTTTGAAATAATAGATCAGCCCCAAAGCCGGTACAGTCACTAGATTGAGCATGTGTACACCAATAGAAAGCCCCATCATGTAGGTCACAAGCAGTAGCCATCGATTGGCTTTGCTCTCGTCTTCGATGACGTCCCACTTTAAAACGCCCCATACCACAAAGGCGGTAAAGAACGATGACATCGCATAAACTTCAGCCTCTACTGCTGAGAACCAAAAAGAATCGGAAAAAGTGTAAGCCAACGATCCAACCAGACCCGCTCCCATCAGCAGCCATGTTTTTTCTTCGTTTATCTCGGAGTCTTTCATGGCTCCGATCATTTTTCTACCCAAAAGTGTAATAGACCAGAAAAGAAAAAGAATGGTAAAGGCACTAGCCAGCACACTCATGAAGTTGATCCAATAGGCTACTTTAGTTACATCGCCCATGGCAAGGAAGGAAAACACCCGCCCCATTAACAAGAAGAGAGGAGCGCCAGGGGGATGGGGAACCTGTAGTTTATAAGAGACTGAAATAAACTCGCCACAATCCCAGTAGCTGGCTGTTTCCTCCATGGTGATAAAATAAACCAGCAAAGCGATGGCGAAAGTGACCCAACCGGTCAGATTATTGGCTTTTTTGAAATTCATGTTTTTCGATAAAAATGAAGCGCGAAAATAGGGAAAATAAACGCATACCCGCTCAAAGTGTTGCAAGGAACAAGTAGGCAAACTGGATGGTCGCTTTTCTAGTTTACCCCAAAATGGCTTGCTAATATTGTAAAATGGCATCTATCGCGATAAAGAAATTTGAGAAAGCTGACACTGTGCTGTGGAATAGCTTTGTGAAAGAAGCCAAAAATGCTACTTTTCAGTTCGATCGTGGGTACATGGACTACCATGCCGATCGGTTTAAGGATCATTCATTATTGCTTTTTGCGGAAGGGAAATTAAGGGCTCTTTTTGTAGCCAATGAAAATAACCACGAAATCGTTTCTCATGAAGGGCTAAGCTATGGTGGTCTGTTGCTAGAGCCAGAGGCGCGTTTGGAATACGTTCTAACTTGGTTTTTTCACATCGTCCGACATTATCATCAGTTGGGTTTTGAAAGGGTTATTTATAGGTGCCTGCCCTTTTACTATGCAACCTACCCGGCACAAGAGGATTTGTATGCCTTGTTTCTTCTAAAAGCAGCCTTGCTTCAGCGGGATACTAGCTCGGTATTTGTGAAAGCCATGCCACTGCCTTACCAACAGCGCAGGAAGAAGAATGCGAGAAAAAACTCGGGCTCCTTTCTCATTTCAAGAGCCAATGACCCTACGGAATTTTGGAACGATGTTCTGATTCCTAACTTAAAGGAGAAGTTTGGAGCTGAACCTGTTCATTCATTAGAAGAAATAAAGAAGTTGATGCAACTTTTCCCCAATCAAATTCAATTGTTTGAAGTCCGAGATCAAGGTTTGCTGGGCGGGACAGTTATTTATACAACGCCAATTACAGCCCATGCGCAATATACCTCAGCTAATACTTTGGGAAAGGAAATGGGGGCACTGGACGTTCTGTTCCACCATTTGTTAAGTGACGTGTTTCAAGAGAAAGCCTACTTTAGCTTTGGAACCTCCAACGGTGATCCGGGTCAAACGTTGAATCGAGGGCTCGTCAACTGGAAGGAAGGATTTGGCGCGCGTACCTTTGTGATTGATACCTATCAAATCGAGACGGGGAACCATACATTATTATCCGGTTATGAATAGTAGCATTCCGTTTTTAGACTTAAGGTATCAGCATTCGCAGATTGAAGCAGACCTAAAGGATTCGATTTTCAACGTGGTAAAGTCTAGTTCTTTTGTGCTTGGTGGATGCCTTTCTGATTTTGAAAAGATGTATGCTTCTTATCACCAAGTTTCCTTTTGCGCGGGCGTGGGCAATGGATTGGATGCCGTTTATCTTTCTCTCAAAGCACTAGGGATCAAATCAGGGGATGAAGTCCTAGTTCCCTCTAACACCTACATTGCCACATGGCTTGCGATTGAGAGAACCGGTGCTACCATTGTGCCCATTGAGCCCAATGAGTACACGTATAACGTAGATGTTTCTAAAATCAAAGCCGCTATTTCCCATTTGACAAAGTGTGTACTTCCTGTTCATCTTTTTGGGCAAGCCTGTGAGATGGATGCCATTTTGGAGATCGCCAACACCCATTCGCTTTTTGTGGTAGAAGACAATGCACAAGCGCATGGGGCAACCTATGGCGCAAAGATGACTGGAAGTTTTGGGCAAATCAATGCAACTAGTTTTTATCCAACCAAAAACTTAGGCGCATTGGGAGACGGGGGAGCCATCACAACCAATTCAAAAGAGCACTATGATCTAGTTTGCTCGTTGCGCAACTATGGATCCACAAAAAAGTATTTCAATGATTGGTTGGGCGTGAACTCTCGTCTGGATGAAATTCAGGCTGCTGTGTTGGCCGTGAAATTGAAATATTTGGATGCCTGGAATGCCCAGCGGAGATTATTGGCCTCTACTTATTTCGAATTACTGAGTAATGTAGGCGACTTAATCTTGCCAGCCATTGCAAATGGAGCAAGCCATGTTTATCATGTTTTTACTATCCGAACTAACTACCGAGATGCTTTGCAGGGCTACCTAAAAGACAAAGGTATCGAGACCAGTAGCCATTACCCAGTGCCTCCTCACTTACAAAAAGCATTTGCTCATCTCGGTTATACAAAAGGAGATTTTCCGATTGCAGAGAAACTAGCCAGCACATCCCTCAGTCTTCCTATCTGGCCAGGGTTATCAAAAAAAGAACAGGAGCAAATCGGTCGGGCAATCAATGAATTTTTCCAGGGTCATTTATAAACGACCATATAGAAGACAAGCCAAAGCAAGAAAACCAAGATGTAAGAGCAAGAAACAATCCACCAGGTAGCTCGACTTTGTTTGTGCGCTCGCAATGAAAACGAATTAACCCCCTTTACCAAAATCAATACATACAATACCTCAAAAATGCTTAACGCTCGAAGCGGGTAAGCAAATTTTTTATCCAGGGTAACGTAGTCTACGAAGTTCATCAACGAAAAAGGGTAAAACGCCCGAATTTCTGGAAGGGTGGGATCCGTTTTCACAAAAAGAAACCAGCCAATTTTTAAAAGTTCAGGAGCAATGAAAACAAACTCAGCCGTCAACGCCACACTCCAGCATTGGCTAAACGTAATCCGATAGCCGAAGAGAAAGCACCCTACCCACAGCACGAACCCGATTACCGTAAACTTCCAGAGATAAATAAAGGGAATGGAAATAAATTGAACCGCGCTGATCATCTGCATAATTGCACCCTCTGGGCGATCTTGAAGGAATTCAAAGGCTGCGGTTTCGTTCTCGATGAAGGCTTTTTTGACGTACAACAATAGAAAAGAGATCAGACAAAGAACCACCACGGTCATTCGCTTATCGCTGTCAAAAATGGAAGAATGCTCGAGTTCGGTAGACATAGTAAATGACAAAAGTAGCTCTTTAGTTGATCCTGTATTTTAATAATCTCATTTTTGAGTCCATAAATGAATTTCTCATCAACACCTGGTTGTTACGTACTGTTAGTTTGTCTTTTGGGAATCGTGTTCTCGACCAAAGGACAAACGAAAAAAGACACTACTATTATTCTCATTAACAGCACGGCCATGCAGCTCGAGGCTGCCCAGGCATTGAACGACCTTTACGACTTTAAGTTTTCCAAAGCAGAGCAGCAGATGCGCTGGTTTAAACAAAAATACTCGTGGCATCCGCTTCCCTATTTTATGTTGGGGTTAAGTGAGTGGTGGAAGATAATGCCAAATACCAGAGACACGCGTTATGACGATCGGTTCTTGGGCTATATGGACAGTACGATCGCGGTAGCAGAAAATCTTTACAAGAAGCATCCCGAGTATAAAATTGAGGCTGCTTTTTTCTTAGCGGCAGCCCATAGTTTTAAAGGGCGACTTTATGCAGATGAAGAGCGGAAGAATTGGCGAAAAGCAGCCGTCCAGGGGAAAATAGCCCTCAACTATCTCGAAGTATGCAGAACCAAAGACAACTTGAGCCCTGAGCTGCTATTTGGGGATGCACTGTACAACTATTTTTCGGTGTGGGTACCAGAAAATTATCCCTCGCTCAAGCCACTGCTTTGGTTTTTTCGCAAAGGAGATAAAGCACTTGGATTAAAGCAGTTGAAGGAGGTGTCTTACAATGCATTTTATACGCGGACGGAAGCGATGGTTTGGCTAATGCGAATTCTAAATAGCTATGAAAACGATCAACCCCGTGCCTTTCAGGTGGCAGAGTATCTTTTTCAGACCTACCCTAACAATCCCTACTTTCACCGGTATTATGCCCGCATGTTGTATTCACGTGGCATGTATCCCCAGCTGGAAGTAGAGTCAAAGCGAATCTTGACACTTATTGACAGTGCTAAGTACGGCTATGAAGCCACAAGCGGCCGATATGCATCTTTCTTCTTGGGGCAGATGTACGATTTTCAAAGAAAGGATGAGTTGGCCAAAAAGTATTATCTGCTGTCTATAAAATATGCTGAAGAAATTGGCGCCATTGAGTCTGGCTATTCTCTATATTCGCTCATTGCTTTGGGGGAGATCAACCAGCGACAGGGAAACAAAGCCGAAGCAAAAAGGTACTTCACGTTGGTCAAAAAAAAGGCTGGAAGAAAAGACGAGGCATTTAAGGATGCAAAAAGAAGGTTAAAGGGATTGGAGAAGGGGGATTGACTTCCGGATTAAAGAAAAAAATATTTGTGGATTTACGCGACTTTTTTGTAACCCCTGTTCTAATCATTCTCATTTTTTTTGTTGCATTCTTAGTAAGACCTCTTTTTACCGATGCTATTAACAAAAGGTACTTTTTTCCGGCATTGGGGGTTAAGATTGTCGGAGCCATTTGCTTAGGGTTAATCTACCAGTTTTATTATAGCGGTGGAGATACCTACAATTTCCATACACACGGCAGTAGGCATATCTGGGAGGCGTTTATGGATTCACCGGAAAAGGGTTTTGGATTAATTTTTTCCGGGGGCGTTCATGGAAAATTCTATGAGTATTCGAGTAGGATTCCATTTTTTACAGACCCTTCTGCTTTTTTCATTATTAGGCTAGCGACCATTTTTGACCTTTTTACTTTTTCTACCTATACCGCAACAGCAATATGTTTTGCTGTAGTAAGCTTTGTTGGCATGTGGATGTTTTTTCTGACGTTTTATCGAAAGTATCCTCAAGTTCATTGGCAACTCGCGTTGGCCACATTTTTCATTCCCTCAGTTTTTTTTTGGGGATCAGGCCTTTTAAAGGATACACTGATGATGGGTTGCTTAGGGGTTCTTACTTTTGAAATTGACCGGCTTTTCCTTCAAAAAAAAGTATCGATTGTCCACCTCTTGCTTTTAGTCCTTTCTGTTTGGTGTATTTTCTCTGTAAAGAAATTTATTTTGCAAGCCTTTATTCCTGCGGCTTTAATGTGGGTTTATCTTGGAAATTTAAACATGATTAGATCTGTAGTTCTAAGGGTCTTAATAGCACCAATATTAATTGGGCTTTCATTTTTTTCAACTTATTATTCGGTTGTGAAAATAGGAGAAGGAGACAGGCGGTACGCAATTGAAAATATTTCAAAAACAGCGCAAGTTACTGCTTACGACATTCGATTTCACACGGGAAAAGATGCTGGCTCTGGATACACTTTAGGCGAATTAGACGGATCATTTAATTCAATGATAAAATTGGCACCACAAGCAATTAATGTTTCATTGTTCAGGCCTTATTTGTGGGAAGTCAATAACCCGTTGATGCTTTTATCCGGTATGGAAAGTCTCGTTTTTTTAATTCTTACTTTGATTCTGGTTTTCAAATACAGGCTTTCAGCTCTAAAGTCTCTTCGCAATCCTGACATAAGTTTCTCATTTGTATTTTCATTGATTTTTGCGTTTGCGGTCGGTGTATCTTCTTTTAATTTCGGAACACTATCTAGGTATAAAATCCCGCTACTACCTTTTTATGCAGTAGCGTTGGTACTTACTTTTTACGAAAACAAACCTAAAAAAGTGGAAGCATTTGAAGCCACCGAGTAATTTGAAATGATTTTTTTTCGCCCCGCAATTCCCATATTATTTCGAAGCTGCGCGTCACTTATTAATTTTTCTAAACATAGCAGCCAGTCTTCATCAGATTGACATAAGAACCCATTCTCGCCATTATCGATTATTTCAGTATTAACTCCCACAGGTGATGCAACTGCGGGTATCCCTAACGACATATATTGTAGCGCTTTGAAACCGCATTTGCCTTTTGTCCAATCGTCTTCTGGCAGAGGCATTATCCCAATATCAATTTTCAACAAATCTTCAACTTCGCTTTCCTTATTCCATTTAATAAAATCTAAGCGAGGTATGTTTAGTTGTGGCCTCCTATCTGCAATAACAAGAAATCGAACTTGTTCAAATCTCGTTTCGATAGACCTCAATATAGATTCAATTGTTTTCAAATATTTCAACGTGGAATGAGATCCTGTCCATCCTATTACGAGACTTGAGTTCGAAATGGGGGCAATTAACTCGTCCTTTGTCGAATTATGAGTTAAGGTAGTGTCAATAGTAGTTGGATTTACAATCACATTCGGATTAAACCTCTTTGCATATTCTGCCAGATAGACATTCCCGCAGCTCACCCCATAGCTCCATTTGCATATATGTGCCACCTTGCTTCTCCATCGAACTGATTTTTCTATCTTGGATTCGTTGGCTTTGTCAGTGAGCCAAATGGCATCATCAAAATCATAGATTATTTTTTTTCTAAATACATGGGCAATGAGCCATTCAAAGAGAGGCGGCCCTAAAGGAGTTATTTCTCTATGAATAAATACAAATTCATAAGCTGGTACTTTGTACATGATATACAGGCGTTTGCCACAACCCATAAAAATGGCTGATAGTTTGGCGAATATGTTTTGGGTTGTATAAAAGACTTGCCAATTGCGGCTGCTCAAAAACGATTGCACCTTAAAGCTGAAACCAGCGGAAGAAAGTATATCAAAGTATTGTTCAAAGCGAAAGCGCTGAGACGGTGATTCTTTTAGAGGGTAGGGGACAAGGAAAAGAATTTTCATAGTAACTTGCCCTAAAATTGCGTAATAACTTACAATTATCCCGATGCACGAGCCGGCTGAGTATACGATTGAACCTTCTGAAGGAAGGGTGCTTGATTGGGGAGAGTTGTGGCGGTATCGAGAGCTTTTCTACTTTTTCACCTGGCGAGACATCAAGATCAAATACAAGCAAGCGACTCTTGGATTTTTGTGGGCCATTCTTCAGCCTTTATTTATGATGGTGATTTTTACCTTATTCTTTGGCAAGGCATTGAACATACCTTCGCAAAATCTGCCTTATCCGATTTACGTTTTTTCTGGTTTATTGATCTGGAATTTATTTTCAACAGGCCTCACCAATGCCTCCAACAGCATGGTGAATAATGCTTCGATTATTAAAAAGATATATTTTCCGCGTCTCATCATTCCAGTCTCCTCCATACTGGTGGCGCTGTTTGATTTTCTCATGGCCTTTATTCTTTTTGTGCCGATTCTACTATTCTATCAGCAGTCGGTATCATTGTCGGCACTTGTATTATGGCCTGTCGCACTGATAATCGCCATTGTAGCTACGCTGGGCTTAGGCTCTTGGCTGGCCGCGCTTAATGTGAAGTATCGTGATTTTCGCTATGTAATTCCTTTCTTAGTTCAAGCACTTTTTTTTCTAACACCGGTTATCTACCCTATTTCGCTACTGAAATACCCGATTCTTCAATACATATTAGTGTGCTCGCCCATGTATGCTGCGGTTGAATTATTTCGATATCCACTGACTGGAATAATGCCCGATAGTTTCTTACTGGGAATAAGCCTGCTTTCTGGAGTATTGCTGTTAATTGTTGGTGTATTTTATTTCAAGAGAACAGAGGACTTTTTTGCTGACTTTGCTTGACATGAAGCCTATCCTTGAAATTCAAAACATTGGAAAGAAATACCGCATCCAGCATTTGGCTGGAGGCTACTTGAGTTTACGCGAACGAATGGCTAATGCGTTAAAGTTTGAACGCAATACTGCAGAAGATTTCTGGGCATTGAAGGATGTTTCCTTTGAGGTACAGCCCGGAGAATCTATCGGCATTATTGGCCGAAACGGAGCTGGAAAATCAACTTTGTTAAAGATACTCTCTAAAATTACACCGCCCACTTCCGGCAAAATTGTGAGTCGTGGCCGCATTGCTAGCCTGCTGGAAGTTGGCACCGGCTTTCACCCGGAACTCACTGGTCGAGAAAATATTTTCTTTAACGGTTCCCTATTGGGCATGAAGCGTATTGAGATCTCGGCCAAGTTTGACGAGATCGTTGACTTTAGCGGAGTAGAGAAATTTTTAGACACACCCTTAAAGCATTATTCGAGCGGCATGCAGTTGCGTCTAGCTTTTGCGGTGGCAGCTTTTTTGGAACCTGAGATTTTGATCATTGATGAGGTATTGGCAGTCGGAGATGCTGAGTTTCAGAAGAAGTGTATGAACAAGATGGGCGAGGTTGTACGTGAAGGGCGTACTATTATCTTTGTTAGTCATAATCTTTCAGCAGTCAAGAATTTATGTGGAAAAGCGATTCTTATTGAAAATGGAACAATTCGATCTGAAGGACAGGCTTTATCAGTGCTAGATGACTATGTAAGTTCGAACCTTGAGGCAACCGAAAACAGTATAGATCTTTCCCAAATAAAAAGAAACAACTTTGAAGGCGCATTGCGTTTCGGAGCTATCAAATTCGAAAAATCGGTTCTTCAGTTTGGAGAAAATATTGTATTTTCTTTAGTTCTTTTTGCAGAATTAAACCTGCTATTGTCAGATATAAATATCGCCATTGCGATTAACGATAGTAATGGTGCGTGCCTTATACATGCTTCTAATGAATTTGTGAACATTCGACTTGGATTCCATGGAGATCAAATGAGCTATATCGTTAACATTACCAATAACTTACGTCCCGGTAGGTATTCAATAACATTGTTTTTAAGAGCTAAGGGAATAATTCAGGATTGGCTTACCGATGTTGTCGCTTTTACTATTGAAGATGGCAACCCATATGGATATTCAAATACCAACATGATTCAAGGATTAACGCTTCCCGAGTTTTCAATAATTGCCACATGAATTTGCTTCAAGATTTATTTATCAATTTTTGCACTGTGCTAAGAGTTAATCTGCTAGCGATTGCCTATAAAGGGATAGGTATAGCTCCAAGATACCATGATTTGAATGAGGTTTTTTTTAAAAAAGTACTTCCGCGTTATCTTAAAAACACAAAGGAATTTGTCTTTTTTGATGTTGGGGCAAACATGGGTAAGGTGACAGAACAAATGCTCCAAAGTTTTCCTGGGGTACAAGTCCATTCTTTTGAGCCTAATCCGTATACGTTTAATCAATTAAAAAAAATGATAAATGACAAAAGAGCTACTTTAAACAACGTTGGTCTTAGTCACTCTGAAGTTGATTCTAAAATCTACTATTATGAAAAGGATCAAACCACTGGTCATGCAAGTATGTTTAAAGATGTTTTTGATTTGCATGGCTCAAGTTCTTTAGATGAGAGCCTTATCAGATTAACAACACTTGATCACTATTGTAATAGAAAAAAAATCAATCATATAGATTTTTTAAAAATCGATACAGAGGGAAATGATTTTTTTGTTCTAAAAGGGGCGTCTCATTTAATTAGTAGCAGAAAAATTGATGTTATTCAATTTGAGTTTAACGAGATGAATATTGTGTCAAGGGTATTTTTAAAGGACTTCTATGATCTATTGAAAGACTTTGATCTATATAGAATTAAAGACGATAAATTATTTTCTTTAGGTGAGTATTCGTCCTCCAATGAAATTTTCAAGCTGCAAAACTTATTGGCAATAAGAAAAAAATAGTTACTCTTTGAGCTCAACTAAAAAAATAACTATTATCACCCCTTCCTACAATCAAGGACAATATCTTGAGCAAACTATTGATTCTGTTCTTTCCCAAAACTATTCCAACCTTGAATACATACTAATCGATGGTGCAAGCACTGACAACTCGTTAGCTATTATAAAAAAGCACGCAAAACATTTAGCGCATTGGGTAAGCGAACCTGACCGTGGGCAAAGCCATGCTATAAATAAGGGATTGGAACTTGCTACAGGTGATGTTATTAACTGGCTTAATTCAGATGACTATCTGGAGTCAGGTGCGTTGCAGATTTTGAACGAAAAATTTTCAGAACCCACTGTTAATGTGGTAATAGGAAGGAGTCATATCGTGCAAAATGGAAAAGTAATCCGGACATCCTTGGGTACAGATATTTATGAGGACAACCTTCCAAAAACAATTGGTTGCGCCCGTATCGATCAGCCCGAAACTTATTTCAGAACAAAAGTATTTGATCGTTTAGGCCCGTTGAATGAGATGTTGCATTTTGTGATGGACAAAGAATTCTGGTTGCGTTACTTAATTCATTTTGGATTGAATGGTGTCGATAGAATTCCTGATGTACTGGTTAATTTCAGGTTGCATGCGAATTCAAAAACGCAAAGTTTGGCTTCAAAGTTTGAGTTGGAATCAAATACGCTCATGTATCAATTTGCCGCCATCAATGGGGTAAGAGATAAGGCTACTTTAATTACACAAATGTTTCCATGTGATTTGGAGAAGTTGAATTTTGCGTTTACGGAAAGAATTAAAGCAGAACCAGATTTAGTTTTGAAATCAATCGATAATTTCTTTCTGTATAAAGCTGACGAGGCATACTATCGACACCATCATTCAAAATGCCTTTCCATTCTGTCACACATAAATCGAGACTCTTTGAAAGAAGCCGATCAAAAGCGATTTAACAGACTTGCCTTGAAAAGTCGCTATCTTCCGGTTTGGCTAATAAAGCAACTGCGAACATGACTGTTAGTGTAATTATCCCTACCTATCAAGGTGAAAATAGGATTTTATCCACTCTTCAAGCCCTAGAAAGGCAGACCTTTAAGAACTTTGACGTTGTCGTATTAGTAGATGGATCTACTGATCAAACTGTAAGCATACTGAAGGAAAGAGAATTTAGGTTAAAATCTTTTAAAATCGTTGAGCAATCGAATAAAGGAAAAGCGGCTGCACGCAACCATGGCGTAAGAAAATCTAGCGGAGACTTGGTGATTTTTTGTGATGACGATATGTCGCCCAATGCAAACTCGGTTGAAAAACATATGAGTTTTCATTTAAGCCACCCCGATTGTCTTTTAGGTGGAAGTCAGTTTGAAATCAGTTCGCAATCAAATTTAGATATACAAAATTATAAAGCACACCTTTCTCAAAAATGGTTAAGCAAGTATGAAAGTGGTCTATCTCAAATGGATAGTGCCAATCTCTTTTTTAGTTCTGCAAATTGCTCTTTACCAAGAAGCGTATTTGAGAGATTAGGAGGTTTCGATGAACAGCTTAGCGATGCAGAGGATTATGAACTTGCCTTTCGCGCTCTCAAAAGTGGCACACCAGTTTATTTCGATAAGACTAACGAGTCTTTTCATCGCGATCAGATTACATGTATTAGATATATAAAAAGATTACGACAATACGCAACGGCCAAGTACCACTTGGATAAAATCCACTCCATTGAAATCAAAAAAAGCTTACGGCTGAAACGAATATTTTATAGACCTTTTGCTTTTTTATTTTGGGCGAGGGCAATTGATCAGAGTTTTTTTCTGGTGCTACCTAAAAGGCTTAGGTACAGGTTATACGATGTTGTTATTCATTCTTTAGCTGTTGAATTTTCTGAAACCGACTTGGAGTGAAAAGAGTTACTTATATTATCTCAGACGTTGACAAAGCACTAGCTTTTGAGTGGCTTGCAAGGGGTCTTGAAAGAAAATTTGATCTTAGTTTTATACTCATTGGAAAGCCGGAATCTATATTCTCTCAGTTTTTGAAAGAACACTCTATTCGGTTCTACGAGATTGGTAATACGAAGTACCCTTCGCGCATCAAAAAGTGGGTGCAGCTATTTTGGATTTTGGTAAAGGAGAAGCCGGATGTAGTACACACCCATTTATGGAATGCCAACTTACTTGGCTTGTCTTCAGCGTGGCTTTTAAATATAGAGAAACGTATCTACACGAGACATCATGCGTGTGTTCATTACCATGATTTCCCTTCCGGTAGAAAGTGGGACATCCTTTGCAACAGGCTCGCTACGCACATAGTGGCCATTTCCAAAAATGTAGAAGAGATACTAATTGATTGGGACAAAGCAGACAAAAGAAAGATAAAATTGATTCATCATGGTTTCGATTTTCAATATTTTAATTCTGTCAGTAAGGAGCGTGTTGATCAGCTAGTAGATAAATATTGTTTACCCGAACATTCTTTTCCTGTTGTCGGGGTGATTTCCCGTTACATGAAATGGAAGGGTGTGCAGTATGTAATATTGGCATTTCAAAAAGTGCGTGAGAATTACCCTGCAGCCAAATTAGTGCTTGCTAACGCACATGGTGAATATGAGAAAACAATTAAGGATTTACTGCAATCATTACCAAGGGATTCCTTCATTGAGATCAATTTTGAGGAGGATTTAGCTGCGCTTTATCGTTTATTTGATGTATTTGTGCACGTGCCGATAGATGCACACGCGGAGGCCTTTGGTCAAACATATATTGAGGCATTGCTTACACAAACACCTTCTGTTTTCACATTGTCCGGAATTGCTCGGGAATTTGTGGTACATAAAAAAAATGCTTGGGTTGTGGATTTTGAAAGCACCGATCAGATTGCTGAAGGAATTAAGGAAATACTGGAGAACGGGGTATTGCGCGAACAATTAAAGCATGAAGGTGAAGTGGCTGCACGACAGTTTTCCCTGAAAGGTTATATCTTGGCACTCGAAAAGTTATATACCGATTGAGCATGGAAAACCCGTTTGTATCTATTGTTATCCCTGCCTATAACAGCAAGCGATACATTGAAGAGTCCATTCGTTCAGTGGTAAACCAAACACACCAAAATTTTGAGTTGATAGTAGTAGACGATGGATCAACAGATGGACAATCAGAAATTATTTTAGATTGGTGTGGAAAGGACAAGCGTATACGCTCTGTACGAAACCCTAATCAAGGCGTGTCCGCAGCACGCAATATTGGGTTTAATCATTCTTGTGGCGAGTATGTCGCTTTTCTAGATGCAGACGATGTGTGGATGCCGGAAAATTTGTTTATTAAAATCAAAAAGTTTACAACAGGTAATTATGGACTCGTACATTCTGATGCTTGGTTTATTGATGAACATTCAAATAGGAAAGGCGGGGTTATGGCAGGATGTGAAGGATGCCTCTTAGAGCATATTTTACAATGGAAAACTACACAAATTCCGGGTCCTAGCAGTATATTAGTGAAACGCGAAGTGCTACAGATAGTTGGACTCTTCGACACAAGGCTTTCAACCTCTGCCGATCATGATTTTTTTTTACGAGTAGCTGCGAAGTTTACTATTGGCAGGGTGCCCGTTGTCACTTGGAAATACAGGCTTCACAACGCCAACATGCACAAAGTTGTTTTGGTGATGGAGAGGGATATACTGCGGGTATATGCAAAAGCAAAGGCGAACAAGTTATTTAAAACTAAATGGTTTGAAAGAGAGTGTTATGCAACTATGTACCTGATATTGGCTGCTTCTTGGGCAGGTGATGGTGAAAATAAAACAAAAGCTTTGTACTTTATGTGCAAAGTGTTTTTGAGTCATCCTATAGTATTCACCAATACCGTTAAACGTGTAATGAACCGATGGTTATGAATTTCCGGCTACTGCCCCGTTACCTTATTAACTTTGGCGTTTTTTCTGGATTGAGTGCTTTTTTTCAGGTTGAGTGGTTCAGGATTAGAGATGTAAAAGTAAACGGATTGGACCATCGTATTGAGTTAAGGCCGGAAACCACGGATGCAAAAGTATTTCAGGAAGTATTTCTTTTTCAGTCGTACAACCTAGCACGGCCTGATCCAAAAGTTATCGTAGATGGAGGAGGGAATATTGGGTTGACCAGCATTTTTTTTGCTATTAAATACCCCCTAGCAAGAATTTATACGGTGGAACCATCCGACACCAATTATGAGGTGCTGCTAAAAAACGTACGGCCATACTCCACAATTGTCCCAATTCACTCGGCCTTATGGGATAAGGATACGAGTTTAAAAATTAAAGATAAAAACGAAAATCAATGGGCCTATACGGTGGAGGAATGTTTGGCAGACGACCCCGATGCATTTAGTGCCATTAGTCTTTCTTCATTGATGAAACGATACGATATTCAGTATATTGATATTTTAAAACTCGATGTTGAAGGGGCTGAACATGAAATATTTGCTGAAAACGTTGATTATTGGATTCCCCGAACCCGTTGTATTTTAATAGAGCTTCATGATTGGATAAAATCAGATTGTTCGAAAACAGTATTTAAAACACTTGCGTCCTACAATTTTAAAACTACCATATTTAACGGTATGTTATTACTAATAAATTCCGATCTTGAGTAGGTATGTGTGGCATTAGTGGTATAGTAAGCAGGCAGTTTATTGAGACGCAATCAATAGAGAGCCTGACTAACTCCCTTATGCATAGAGGTCCTGATGCTAAAAACGTATATCTAAATAAAACCAGCACTACTGCACTGGGGCATACACGGCTTAGCATAATTGACCTTTCTGAACAGGCCAATCAGCCTATGCGTTCACAGGATGGTCGATTGATAGTAGTATTCAATGGTGAGATTTACAATTATAGAGACATTCGAAAGGAACTTCAATTGGTGAATTCTGAAGTACGATTCACAACGAACTCAGATACGGAAATCATCGTACATGCTTTTGCTTGTTGGGGAATGGAGATGGTGCATAGACTTCAAGGTATGTTTTCCATTGCCATTTATGATACGTTGCTGGATAAAGTGTTTCTTTTTAGGGATCGCCTTGGTAAAAAGCCTCTATACTATTATTGTGATCATCAGCACTTTATTTTCGCTTCTGAAATTAAGGCTTTGCTTAAACATCCTGCGGTATCTAGTTCTAAGGAAATTGATAAACAGGCTGTACACGAATTTCTTCACTTAGGGTACATCCCAGAGCCTAAGACCATTTATCGGTCAATACGTAAATTCCCGGCAGGGTCAATCGGGGAAGTTTGGAGCAATTTGTCTTTTTCATTTTACCCTTATTGGAAGGCTGATGATGAGATATTGCAGCAAAACATGAAAATTAGTGATGCGACACTGAAAGAGTCATTGAAAGAAAAGCTACACGCAGCGGTACAAAAGCGACTCGTGAGCGATGTACCTCTTGGGGCATTTCTAAGCGGAGGCACAGACTCATCTTTGGTTACAGCCATCGCCTCAGAGTATACAACTGGCACTTTTAAGACCTTTGGCATTGGCTTCAAAGAAAACGCCTTCGATGAGCACAGGTATGCAGCGCAGGTAGCTTCCGAGTTAAAATTAGACCATTGCGGGTACATCCTATCTGAGAGCGAAGCTGCAGACATACTGGAAACCTACCTACATCATTTGGATGAGCCTTTTGCTGACACATCAACGATACCCACCATGTTGGTTTCGCGCCTTGCGCGCAAGGAAGTAAAGGTAGCACTGACAGGTGATGGCGGAGATGAATTGTTTCTTGGTTATGGTACGTACACTTGGGCGAAACGACTAAAAAACCCCCTATTTAGGTTGGTTCAGACACCGTTGACCATTGGCTTGTCTAAATTAGGCAGCGCTCGCTACAGAAGAATCTCTCGTTTGTTATTGAAGGTAGAAAGGCAACAGCTGCGCAGTCATATTTTTTCACAAGAACAGAATTATTTTTCTGATAAAGAGATGAGTGATGAACTTTTGAGAACCACTCTTGACTATGAGCCCTTTCGATATACTGATCCAAAAGATGCGTCAAGGTTTAGTGAGGAAGAAAAGCAAGCTCTGTTTGATTTAAGATTTTATTTAAAGGATGATTTGTTAGTGAAAGTTGACCGTGCATCTATGTTTCATGGTCTGGAATGTCGTTGCCCATTATTAGACCAAAACGTTATTGCATTTGCCTTGAGTGCACCGCTAACAGTAAAAAGAAGGGGGGGTGTGAATAAATGGATACTAAAAGAATTATTGAAAGATTACCTACCTGATCGTTTAATCTATCGTCCAAAGTGGGGTTTCAGTGTTCCTCTGTCCCGTTGGCTTAGAAATGAGTTTAAGTATTTGATTGAGGATAATCTCAATAGTAAAATCGTGGCGGAAATTGGGCTTGTAAAGGTTGACTACGTTGAGAACCTCAAGAAATCTTTTATGATGGGAGAGGACTATCTCTACAACCGAATTTGGATTTTAGTAGTGCTGCACAAATGGTTAAAAGAAAATGGATAATAGAGAGTCAGAATTGAACAAGGTTTTATTCCTTTCATACGATGGCCTCACAGATCCGTTAGGGCAGTCGCAAATACTTCCTTATTTGTGTGGGCTTTCATTTAAAGAATATACGATTACCATTGTAAGTTTTGAAAAAGAAGACCGTTTTGCAAAAGAAAGTGGTCGGATTTTTGAACTGTGCGAAAAGCATAGCCTGAGTTGGAGGCCTTTGAAGTATCATAGTTATCCTCCTGTTTTATCTACACTGTATGACCTTTTTCAATTGCGAAAGTTGGCCATAAGACTTCATCGTCAAAAACAATTCGGCATCGTTCATTGCCGCAGCTACATTGCTTCACTGGTTGGCTTGATGATGAAAAAACGATTTGGAATAAAATTCATTTTTGACATGCGTGGCTTTTGGGCCGATGAACGTGTGGAGGGTGGGCTATGGAATTTAAATAATCCGGTATTTAATCTCGTTTATAATTATTTTAAAAAAAAGGAAAAACGATTTTTGACGGAGTCAGATCATGTGATTTCACTTACAGAAAATGCAAAGAAGGAGATCTTATCATGGAAAATAGCAAGTGCTCCAATCTCTATCATTTCAACTTGCGTGGATCTGGAATTGTTCGATCCGGAAAGGGTAAAACCGGATGATCAGGCGAGATTAAGAGAGCAATTGGGTATTAAGGCTGACGAGTTTGTTCTTTTATATCTTGGTTCCTGGGGTACTTGGTATTTGATTGACGAGATGCTGGCTTTTTTCTCGGTATTGAAAAAGGAAGTGAAGAAGGCCAAATTTTTGATCGTTTCCCCAGATCGAGTTGAATTGGCGAATTATTTGGATAAAAATGATGTGATCCTGACCCAGACCGCTCGTCAGTTAGTGCCATTGTATATTTCACTCGCAAATGCTTCCGTGTTTTTCATCAAACCTACCTTTTCAAAGAAAGCTTCTTCGGCCACTAAGATGGGAGAGATAGTAGCAATGAATGTTCCTTTTATTGTAAATAAAGGGTGGGGTGACGTGGAATCAATTGTTAATATGGGCGCCTCCGGTTACTACCTTAATGATTTTACCGATCAATCGTTCCGTGACTCAATAGTTTGGCTAAGTGGAGGTGGGTTTGAAAAAAACAGACCACTAGCTACTAAACTTTTTGGTTTGACGGCTGGAATTGACAGATATTTGGGAGTATATAGGGATTTGATACGTTTTTGATTAGTAGGAAAATATTGCTACAAATGGCTTTTGCTACCCCCATTCTTTTTATAGTTTTCAATAGACCAAATCATACCCGCAAAGTACTTGAACGTATACGTGAAATTAAGCCTAACTTTCTTTTTGTGGCAGCCGATGGTCCTAGACGTTCGCATGTAGGAGATGCAGACAAGTGTAACGAAGTTCGCGAAGTTATCAATCGAGGTATAGATTGGCCGTGTCAAGTGAAAACGCAGTATAGAGACGAAAATCTTGGTTGTGGAAAGGGGCCTGTTCAAGCCATTACGTGGTTTTTTGATAATGTTGAAGAAGGAATAATTTTAGAGGATGATTGCTTACCAGATCTCACTTTTTTTCCTTTTTGCGAGGAGTTATTGTCTGTATATAGACATCAAACTTCAATCATGCATGTGAGCGGAAACAATTTCCAAAATGGAATTGTAAGGGGTTCTGCTTCTTATTATTTTTCTGCGTATAGCCATAATTGGGGGTGGGCCACATGGAGACGAAGCTGGCAAAAATACAATTTTCACTTAACTGATCTTGACCCGTTGATATTAGCCGAGAGTTTCAAAGTCTATGGATTTACTAAAAAGGAACATTTTTATTGGCTTTCCAATTTAGAAAACTTTAATAAGCAAACTTTAGTTGACATTTGGGACTATCAATGGGGTTATACTATTTGGAGAAACTCGGGACTGTCTATTTTGCCCAACACTAATTTAGTTGTTAACATTGGCTTTGATTCAGAAGCGACCCATACTAAAGAAGTTATATTTAAGTGGCGAAGTGGAAATCAATCGTTTCGGAAAATTGAATTGCAACACCCAAGTCAAATTCAAATTGATTCAAAGGCTGACCGTTATACTTTTAACAACCTGTTTTCTCGAAGAGATCCGATTTTTCGGAGAGTTAAAAATAAAATGCTCCTCAACCCATTGATTAGGTGGGCTTATGATAAGACAAAAACATTTAACAAAGCCATATAATCTGGGGCTTAAATAATACAAAGCTGTGAAAACAATCTTACACTCCATTTTATTTTATCAACTACACACAGTTAGGCGAATCAGGTACTTCTTTATATTTCTGTCTTTGCGACATTTTACAATGATACCTCGAAGGTTATACATTGCCAATCTGGAACTATGCAGGCACTATAAAAAAATTGAAGGAGATGTCATAGAATGTGGAACTTGGCGCGGTGGCATGATCTCAGGGATTGCAAGAATGTTGGGAAACGACAGAACCTACCACTTGTTTGACAGTTTTGAAGGTTTACCAAAAGCCACAGAATTAGACGGAGCATTTGCAACGTCCTGGCAACAAGAGAAAACCTCAAGCGATTATAGGGACAACCTTAGGGCAAATGAAAAAGAAGCAGAACAAGCGTTAATTAAATCAGGAGTTTCAACCTATGTGGTTCATAAGGGATGGTTTCGGGACACGCTGCCGTTTTACAAGAGTGACAAAGGAATAGCAATTTTAAGAATGGATGGGGATTGGTATGATTCTACGATGGATTGTCTAAAATACCTATACCCACAAGTGAACGTAGGAGGTTTAATAATAATTGATGATTATTTCATGTGGGAAGGATGTTCAAAGGCTGTTCATGATTTCCTATCCGTTCAAAAATCATCGAGTCGCTTAAATTTTCACAAGGGAATTTGCTACTTACAAAAGCAATAGAATAACTTTTTTGAAAATAATAACGATAACTATTTTGTGGCTTCCATAAAAAGAGATTTGGGATCATACGGAACGCCATTCTTCTCGTCTAATTCGAACGTAGGCCAATCAGGTATTCGACTTGAAGAAGAGGTTGTTTTAATGACATTCTTAAAATCATTCTTCTGAAGCAACTCTTTTAACGACAACTTGTCGTAGAGCCAATAATGAATTTCACCCGCTAATCTGAAATTACCTATCTCAAATTTTTTAAATTCTTCTTTGGTTAAAACGATTTTGAGAAATCTTATTCGCAATTGTCTCGTGGAAAGATGAAATTTTACTCTGCTCAATATTGATGAAGTTGACTGTGGTTTGTTTTTTTCTTTTCGGATTGAAGTTCCGACATAACCTATTCTATCTAAGGCATATTGTACATTTTCATCGGTTTGGCTATTTAAAAAAATAGCCATATTTCCTCCACTTTTATTTCTGACCGTCTGATCCAACAATTCTAATAAAACCCATTCATAGTTAGCTCTGTTTACATCGCTCTTCTCATGGGTATTCATTTCAAGAAGCTTAATATATTCCCTAGCGATATCTTCCAGATCGGGAGTCACTATCCTTAAAATGCCACCTGGCTTCAGAACTCTGAAACATTCTTTTATAAAGAAATCAACATTTTCTTTTGCGATGTGCTCAATCACTTGCGAATGATAGACAACTTCGAACATGTTTTCCTTAAATGGCAATCCCTTCAGTAAATTATTTTCAATTACATCCGGTGAGTGTGATTGTAAGTCAATATTGTACCAATTCTTGTTGTATTTGCTGCCGCAGCCTACATTTAAATAACTTAACTTTGTCATTTTCGGCTAAATTTTGGACTAAAATAACATGAAAATTCTTCATATTAATACACATGACTCTGGTGGGGCTGAAATGGCAGCCTATCGATTACATCAAGCACTCTGTAAATATGGCCATCAATCGGAATTTCTTACGCTACATAATTCACATAAATTCAAAGATGCCATAACATTCCAACCTAGGTGGCCTTCTTTTCTTGGCAAGAAATTGATCACCAGAATGACTGGTAACCTGAATGACAAACAGATCGCTCAAGCTTTGTCTAATAACCCATTAATAGAAGTGTTTACATCCCCTGACACTATCTATAACATCTTTGACTTCACCAGCACAAGGAAAGTTGATATTATTCACCTTCATTGGATTGGTAATTTTATAGATTTTAAAACTTTCTTCAAGGGAAATTCAAAACCTTTGGTTTGGACATTTCATGACGAAAATCCTCTATTAGGTGGTTTTCACTATTCTGAAGATATTGCTTATGCTGATTCTAACTTAAGAATACTTGACGACCAATTGAAGGAGGTTAAGGAGACAGCTATAGCAAGCGGAAATAATAAGATTGGTGTGATCTGTCCTTCAAACTGGCTAAAAAAAAAAGCAGAAAAAAGCTTTATTAAAGATTTCAGCAGGATAGTTCACATACCCTATTGTTTAGATGTCGAGTCGTTCCCACTGGTCTTAAGAGACCATGCAAGATCAAACTTCAATATCCCATCCGGAACTAAGGTCTTTACAATTGTCGCGAGCGATCTTCGCACGCACCGAAAGGGCTTTGATATTGTGCTTCAGTTGATACCGCATTTTAACTCTTATCCGGACATTAAATTTTTAATTGTAGGAGATTATCCGCAGAATTTAAGGAGTACTCAGCAAAACATTATTTTTTTAGGTAAAGTGAATAGCCTTGAAAAATTGCGAGATATATATGCGGCATCGGACGCTCTTCTATTAGCAAGTCGGCAAGATAATCTTCCAAATGTAATGCTAGAGTCCCTAATTATGGGCTGCCCTATTCTTGGTTTTAAAGTGGGCGGCATTGCAGATGTCATCGTGGATAATATTAACGGACTACTGACAAGTGAAATTTCTGCGAATGGGTTGAGTCTTTTAATGAAAAAATTTCTTTCTTGTACGGACAGTTTTGACAGGACTAAAATCAGAGAACAGGCGATAAAAAGATTTAATGCAAGGGATCTCGTGGGAGAGGTTACCTTGTTTTATCAAAGCATCATTCAAGGTCTTTAACTATGCGCGCATTATTGTCTTTTCTTTTATTTGGATTTTATTTTTTCGCTTCGGCTCAAGTAAATTCTGATTTCGCATTTTCACCGGGTCTCTGTATTTCAGAGAATGTTGTTTTTCAAAACACATCTACCGGAGCCACTACTTATTTGTGGGATTTTTGTCAGGATGGATTAACGCACGCAACAGGAGCGAATCTTGTGTCAAATCTGTCATTAGTTACGCCCTCTATTGTCAGTCCAGAAGGGATAGATATCGCAAATGACAATGGTAATTGGTTTGGGTTCGTGTTAGGAAGGGATAATGGTATCCTCTACCGAATTGAGTTTGGAACAAGCCTTTCAAATTTATCGCCAACAGTCACCATTTTGGGGAATATTGATAATAAATTCAGCGGCCCCACACAGATCGAAGTACTATTTGATAATGGGAATTGGTATGGTTTTGTAACAAACTTTTATAGTTCTAAAATTGTACGTGTTAACTTTGGGAGTAGTCTCGCAAATGGCTCGCCAACTGTAACTGCGACTGATTTAGGTTTGTTTGGCACAGGTGCAGGCCCCAGGGGCTTGGATGTTGTTAAACGAGGTTCTGGATATTCGGCTATTGTTTCATACTGGGACAATGCACTGATTCTTCTTGATTTTGATAATGGAGTAAATTCTTCTCCTTCTCTACGACATATCATTTCAAATGCTTCATCTTTCTTGAGTAGACCAATTGGGGTTGCGCTGCAAGAAGATAATGGAAAATGGTATGCCATTGTTGCAAACTATTCCAACGGCAAGATTCTTCATCTAGATTTTGGAGCTAATCTATTTAGTGATCCCGTTTTTTCAACTATGACAACAACAGCTGGTTCAACTGACGTTGCGCTATTAAAAGACGGATTGAAGTATTATGGATTCATTGAAACGCCTGGTGGTTTGACGAGAATTGATTTTAATGAAGGTCTAGACTTGGATGGGACGGAAACGGTTAACAGTGCCGACAATTATGGTAATGCCTTGGTTGACTTGTTTGGATTATCGTTTGTTAAAGACGGAGCAGAATGGAGAGCTTTCAGCTTAAGCCAAACCAATGGTAAAGTGCATAAAATTGAATTTGCGGACATCTGTGGAGGTTCCGGAGCAAGTTTAAAAACATCCACCGCGTTTGCGCCACCAGATCTTTCCTATTCTAAGGCAGGAACCTACTATATCGAGATCAATGCGTATTCATCAACAGGTTCCCTAAGTTCTGTCGGAAAATCGATCACAGTTAAGAATTTAATTGCACCAGCAATTGATTTTTCTACGGATAATGTCTGCCTATTGCAACAAAATAGTTTTACAACATCAATCGTAGGCCCTTCTATGATAACTAATTGGAGCTGGGATTTTGGTGATGGAAACACCTCAGTTAGTCCCACTCCGGCCAATCAGTATACAAATACCGGCATTTACAGTGTTACTCTTGACGTCACCGCATCTAATACATGCTCTAATAGAGTAATAAAAGATGTTCAAATTTTCAACCCACCATCGGCCTCTTTTGTTCTTCCCTCCGGCCTCATCTGCACCAACAACCAATTCACCTTCGCCAACAATACCGTTGATAATTTTGATGGTAACCTAACCTATCAATGGTATATTGACAACGCTCCGATAGCTACCACCCGCGACCTAAACTATGCTTTTCCGACCACTGGCAACAAAGATGTAAAACTTAAGACTTCCATCCCTGGGTGCTTTTCTGAGCAAACGCAAACCGTTACAAACGTTTTGCCGGGTCCAGCGGTGGGGTTTACTATTTTCGGTAAGTGTGAAAATGAAAACATATTATTTACAAATAATTCTTCGGGGAGTATTACCGGTTACATATGGAATTTCGGCAATAGCCAAACCAGCACACTTTTAAATCCTACCCAGAACTACTCGAAAGGTAACTACACGGTTTCTTTAGAAGCAACTGCGCCTAATGGTTGTATCAGTAGCATTGCAAAGAATCTAAACATCTACTCCAAGCCCCAACCCGACTTTTCCATCGGTCTTCCTCCCTTTTCATGTGCTGGCTCTGCTTCACAGTTCACAGATTTGACGCCTGCACTTACCGATAGCAATATCGCCACGTGGACTTGGGGCTTTGGCGATGCTGCCGAAGGATCATCTTCTGTAAAAAATCCATCTTATACCTATGCGACTGCGAGTACTTATAATGTTTCTCTTGCTGTGGCAACTAATTTTGGCTGTACCAATTCCGTTCAAAAGGCCGTAACGATCTCGCCTTCGCCTGTGGCCGGTTTTTCTAATCGTCCGGCTTGTGTCAACCAAGCGACTCAGTTCACAGATGCTTCTTCGGGCAGTATAAAATCACGCTTATGGCAGATTCAAAGTAGCACCTTTACCACACCAAATCCACAGTTTATTTTTCCTTTTGCCGGGTCGTTTCCTGTGGTACTCACAGTAACTGGCAACAACAACTGTGTGAGTCAAGCCAGCAAAAATATTGTAGTACCGGTTGTGCCATCGCTTGATTTTTCGGTCCAGGCGCCATGCGCAAATTCGCCCACGTTTTTTACCGAGTTAACTACTTCGGTCGATCCATCCATTTCTAAGTCCTGGTCATTTGGCAGTCAGGGCACGGGAAGTGGCAGTCCTGTTCAATACACGTTCTCATCAACCAGCACATACGCGGTACAGTTGAATTCCACACGCCAATCCGGTTGTGTTTATTCGGTTTCAAAAAACGTGAGCATAGTCTCACCACCAGTTGCCGACTTTTTGCCTTCTATAGATGCAGGCGCTGCGCCTCTCCCTGTTTCTTTTACCAATAATTCTTCGGGCGCAAATTCTTACTTGTGGAAGTTTGGCGATCAGGGTAATTCAACCTCCGTTTTGGTGTCGCCCACATTTGTTTTTAGTGAATTGGGAGCCTACAACGTAGAACTTAGCGCTTCCAATTCGGTTGGTTGCACAAACCGGCTTAGTAAACCGATCAACGTTGTTGTTCCCAACGTGGACGCTGAAATGACAGATTTCTTTTTTGTGAAGGACACGAATACAGGCAGTCTCCAGCCAGTTGTCAAGCTGCTGAACAGAAGTAACATCACGTTGACCAATCCGAGCATCTTGCTGGACGTAGCAGGGGGTTCAAGTGTTTCCCAACAAATAACCGGAACAGTAAAACCGAATCAGGAGATCTCCCAAATGTTGGACCTGAAACTAATACCAAAAACCAATCAATATGTATGCGCTGAGGTGGTTGTTGCAGGAGACATTGACACGTTTCTTAACCGAAAATGCTTGTCGCTGTCAGGCGAAGAAGTGCTCTTTACCCCCTTTCCCAACCCGGCACGAGAACAGCTAAATTTGGACTGGATTAGTATTGACGGCTCAGCCGTAACTTTTCAAGTTTTGACGAGTGCGGGCGCTGTATCATTACAGCAAACCATTTCTTCCATAAATCTCGGGTTGAACAGGCTTATTATCAACACATCTGCCTTGTCGACAGGGATTTATTTTATCCGCTTTCGCGATGGCAAAACAGACCGAACATTCAGTTTTGCAGTGGCTGGAAACTAAATTCTTGACCAAATAAATCAGTTGCTTTTCAAAATAAATTTATAGTTCCTACTGTAGTTCTTAGCAATTATTTAATAATATTTGCTTGTCGAAAAAATCGAAGATGAAATTGCGCGGCTCAATCATTCAAACGACTGGGTATGGCATCAAAAAAGGAAATCAAAATATGATATGGCCATTGATAAACTCTACACCCAACGGAATGATAATCTCGGCCATTCCATTTGACAACTAAAAAATAACTATTAGCAAATGAAAGTAAAGCTGGATTCTACTGATCGGAAAATTGTTGAAATTTTGCAGGTTAACTCCAATATAACCAACGCGCAATTAGCGCAGGACATTGGGCTTTCTCCAGCCCCCACGCTTGAACGAGTTAAGAAATTGGAGAACACAGGCGTTATCAAAAGTTACCACGCGCTAGTTGATATGGCTAGTATTGGATTGGGGGTATGCACGTTTGTGACGGCTTCATTGAAGGGCCACAACAAAGACAATATCAATCGATTCATCAAAGAAATAAAAGAAATCCCTGAGGTAATAGAATGTCACCATGTAACAGGGCAATATGATTTTATTTTGAAGGTAGTAGCGTCTGATATTCCCGCCTATCAAAATTTGATGTTGGAGAAGCTCTCAAATATTGAAGTGGTAGACAGTCTGCAATCCACAATCATTTTGTCAACTTTTAAGGACAGCAAGTCAGTTCCATTACCATGAGCGCAGAGGCAGCAGAAAAATCCTTAGTTCTGAATGATCAACAGATCAATCAGAAGATAAAGCGAATGGCTTATGAGATTTACGAGAACAATTTCAAAGAAAAGTCTATTGTGATGGCAGGAATTGAAGGGCAAGGCTATTCGCTGGCGAACATATTGGGTAAAGAGCTAGCTGCCATTTCCTCCATAGAAATGATCATTGCGAAAGTTTCGTTGGATAAGTTTTCGCTCCTGCAATCGGAAGTGAAGATTGACAAAACGGAAAAGGAATTTAGAAAGAAGTGCATTCTTTTGGTAGATGACGTATTGAATACAGGCCGAACGTTGGCCTATGCCATGAAACCATTTTTTGAAGTGGGTGTAAAAAAAATTGAAGTGGCTGTGTTAGTCAACCGAAGCCACACGTTGTTTCCAATTATGCCCACTTATGCCGGCTACGAACTTTCTACAACCTTAAAAGATCATGTAGAAGTTGTGTTGGGTAAAAAATCATCCGTCTATTTACATTAAGCAGGCACCTAAGATTTACAAGTGGCCACTACATCTTGAATCGTATATCTTAAATCTGAAATAAGCGTGTCTATCCATAAGAAAACAGAATTGAAGAAGGTCACTACTCACCAGCTGCAAGAAATGAAAAAGCGAGGTGAGAAAATAGCGATGCTCACGGCCTATGATTATAGCATGGCCAAAATTATTGATGCGGCCGGAGTCGATATCATCTTGGTGGGAGATTCAGCCTCCAATGTGATGGCGGGTAACGAAACAACTTTACCCATCACGCTAGATCAAATGATTTATCATGCCTCTTCGGTAGTAAAGGCAGTGAAGCGGTCGCTGGTGGTGGTAGATATCCCTTTTGGCTATTACCAGGGAAGTTCTGGTGAAGCACTTCGTTCTTCCATTCGTATCATGAAAGAATCGGGTGGACATGCGGTAAAAATTGAGGGAGGCAGCGAAGTAAAAGATTCTGTGTTGCGGATTTTAAGCGCGGGTGTTCCCGTCATGGGTCATTTAGGATTGACACCACAGTCGATTTATAAGTTTGGCACCTATTCGGTGCGTGCCAAAGAAGAAACAGAGGCCAACAAATTGATTGAGGACGCACTCCTGTTGCAAGAGTGTGGATGCTTTGGTTTGGTGCTGGAAAAAATACCGGCCGAGTTAGCCAAAAAAGTGGCGAGTCAATTAGATATACCCGTTATCGGTATTGGAGCCGGACCCGATGTAGATGGCCAAGTGTTAGTTATGCAGGATATGTTGGGTATTACGACCGAGTTTAAGCCGCGATTTTTACGAAGGTATGCTGATTTGAATACCATTGTATCAAATGCAGTGCAACATTATGTGGCGGATGTAAAGGCGAAAGAGTTTCCTAATCAGGAGGAGAAGTATTAGTTATAAGAAACAGCGGTCTCACTGTCTTCCTCAGCCCCAAACCACACAACACCATACTCACCGTCCAATCCGATCCCAATCGCTTTCCAATTCATGTCCTGCCAAATCCCTGAGTTTACAATCACGGCATTATGCCCGGAGCTTCCTTGCCAGCCGGATAAAGCCTCTTTTGCATTGGCTCCAGCCGAATTCCAGTAGGCAATTTCAAAACCACTGCCTTCATAGCCTGCAATCTCTTTGGGTTTGTTCCACATACAAGCAGCTTGAGCATGGTCATCGGTGTAACAGCAAGGGGACCAGTTTCCCTTTTCTGACCAACTATGATAGTTGCATTTGCCGTTGTCCTTATAGTTTTTCATTAAATCCCGAACGTGCGTTTTTGCCACTTGAGTCAGTTTCGCGGAGACTGCAACGGCAGGCAGTTTCTTGGTTTTTCGATAGGCCATGATCAAATCGTACAGTTTCCTTTCCTCGGCTGTGAGGCACGGTTGGCTATAGAGGTTTGATCCGGCAACTTGGAAAAGGAATAAAAATGTAGCGAGGATTGCTTTCATGAGTTTATTTTTTTCTTTAATGTCACATGCCTGCCTGTCGGCAGACAGGGAATCGCCAAAATAATCAGGTCTTTTGGCGTGAAGAGTGTACAAAGCCATTTCATAAACGATTTAATTGATGGTTAAGCCCAAATAATCGCGATAAGTGAGCATAATTTTTTAATTTTCGAATCCAAATCTGACCCCTCAGCTTTGTGATTTTCAATATAACTTGTTTTAGCCCCAAAAATTATTTTTATGAGCGACCAAAAAATTACCATTACCAATGGAAAACTAAATGTACCCGATAACCCAACCTTACCCTTTATTGAGGGCGATGGCACAGGAATAGATATATGGCTCGCAGCAAAACATGTTTTTGACTCTGCCGTGGAGAAAGCCTACAAAGGCAAGAGAAAAATAAATTGGAAAGAGGTGCTGGCAGGTGAAAAGGCATTTAATAAAACAGGCAACTGGATGCCCGAGGAAACCCTAACTATTTTCCGAGAGTACTTAGTGGGCATCAAAGGCCCTTTGACTACGCCAGTAGGCGGAGGAATCCGTTCTTTGAATGTGGCGTTGCGTCAAGAGTTGGATCTGTACGCTTGCGTGCGTCCAGTACGCTGGTTCAGAGGAGTCCCTTCTCCGGTGAAAGAACCACACAAAACCGACATGGTCATTTTCCGCGAGAATACAGAAGACATTTATGCCGGCATTGAGTTCCAGCAAGGCAGCGATGACAACAAAAAGTTCATGACCCTCTTCAAGGAAAATTTTTCAAAGCAATACAAGAAAATCCGTTTTCCGGAGACGTCCGGTATTGGCATTAAGCCCGTTTCCAAAGAAGGCACGGAGCGGTTGGTACGTTCTGCTATTCAATATGCCATTGCTCAAAAGAAGCCAAACATGACGTTGGTTCATAAAGGAAACATCATGAAATTCACGGAAGGCGGCTTCCGCGATTGGGGCTATGCACTAGCAAAAAGTGAATTTGGCGCGGTAGAGATTGATGGAGGCCCTTGGATGGAGATCAATACGGGCGGGCATAAACTGATTATAAAAGATGCGATAGCTGACGCGTTTTTGCAGCAAATTCTGCTGCGCCCCGATGAATACTCTGTGGTGGCTACGTTGAACTTGAATGGCGATTATATTTCCGATGCGTTGGCGGCTATCGTGGGTGGTATCGGCATCGCCCCGGGTGGCAACGTCAATTATATTAGTGGCCACGCAATTTTTGAAGCTACTCACGGCACGGCACCCAAGTACGCTGGTCAGGACAAAGTAAATCCGGGTTCTATTATTCTTTCCGGAGTGATGATGTTTGAATACATGGGCTGGCAGGAAGTAGCAGATATGATTGTGAAAGGATTGGAGGGTGCTATTTCTTCTAAGCGAGTTACCTATGATTTCCACCGCCAAATGGAAGGTGCCACTTTATTGAAGTGCTCTGAGTTTGGGCAAGAGGTAGTGAAGCATATGTAAGAAAAGCTTTCAGAAGGCAAAAGCCCTGCTATTCTTTACGGTAACAGGGCTTTTTTTTACGGCTGCTTTGAGAAGCCAGTAGTTTAAACGGCCACAGACCTTTGATACTTCGGTTAGACGGATAAAAACACAAGTCGCGCAATAAACCAGTGTACTTCTACCGGGCCACCTGTCTTCCTCGCTGGGTCACCCGAGAGTTCATGTAATTTGGAATAGTTTTAGCAAGGTTCGCTGTTCTTCATTGGGTAGGAATAGGAGGGATTCATTTGTTTTGGAATAAGGTAAAGTGATGGTAACCTTGTAAATAGTTTTAAGTATGTCAATTGCTTTTTCAGGGCTTAATCCTGCCTTCTTTTCCTTAAGCAATCTTTCAAGTTCCTTGAATATTTTATAGGCGCAGAAGGCGATGCAGATATGTGCTTCTATTCGTCTTTGCAGCCGGTGATAGATGGGTCGGATGCGCAGGTCGGTTTTAGATATTCGGAAAGCCTTTGTATCCATATCCTTGAGTACACAGCTCGGTCACATTGTTATGGGAGAGCAGCCTGGCATCAGCAATGACCACCAGCTTTTCCAAGTTGTATTTCTTGCGGAACGATGCCAGCACGGGCATCAGGGTGTGCCCTTCATATTTGTTGCCCTCGAAAATCTCATAGGCCAATGGATATCCGTCCATACTCGCCAACAGGCCCAGCACGATCTGTGGGCACTGGTGCTTGCCGTCTTTTGAAAAGCCTGTCTTGCGTAGCTGGTCCGGCTCCTCTATCTCAAAGTAGAGTGTGGTCACATCATAGAACACCATGTTGATCTGGTTGTTGAGTATTTGCAAGGTGTGCTTGTAACTGATTTGTTGGATGGTCTCTTTGTGGCTGCTGTGGAGCTTGTCCAGGTAACGGTAGATGCGCTCTACGTCAATGACCATTCCGTTGTATTTGAACCAGTAATCGGTGGTCTTCAGTTTGCTAACCGGATAGACCAGGCGTGTGATCACCAACGAACGGAACAGTTTGCTGTTGATGGCCTTGAACCCGATCTCGTCAAACAATTTGCCCAACAGGAGTTCTGGGCCCCATCAAGCAGATTTCATTAAGCCCTGTGAAAAACATATCTGACAGAGCCTGTTCTTTCTCTATCTCAAAATTGAAGATGCTTTGTTGGGTAAGCACTCGGATCCTCTCCTTTGCCTGTCGGTAGAACCGTTCTACTTCTTCTGCGTTGGCCGAACTCCCAACGGTCTCAATGAGCTTGTTCTTTCCCTGGTACTTCCTAAGTACCTGTATGCTGATTACCCCACTATTATTTTTCTTCTTGCGTATGAACACGATTCAAAGTAGGGCTGGGTCACCCAATTTCAAAGAAAAAACCCATCAATCACTATTGATTTCATGGTTTTTTTTGAAACCCTGAAAAATCGAGGAACTCAGGAAACCACAAGTCGCGCAATAAACCAGTGTACTTCTACCGGGTCTGCATCTGTTTGGGTGATGTGGATCAGGTTTTCATTTTCTTTATTGTTGATAGTGGTTTCCAAAGGAAAAAAGACAGACTCATTTACCCTTCAACTTAATCATACAAAACACTCCATAGTTAATCATGTCTTGATAGTTGGCTTGAATACCCTCGCTCGCGAGCGTCTTACCATGATTGTCTTCGATTTGCTTTACTCGTAGAAGCTTCATTAGAATAATATCAGTCATCGAACTTACGCGCATTTCGCGCCATGCTTCGTCATAGTCGTGATTTTTGTTTTGCAGCAAGTGAAACGTCTCTTCTGCTGCAGTATCATAGAGTGGCTCTAATTCGGTAAAAGTTAAGTCAAGCTTTTCCGACTCTTTAAGGCGGATTTGAATTAATGCAATAAGACAGTAATTAATGATCCCGATGAATTCGTCTTTGATAGGATCTTCTACCTTTTGCACCCCTTTGTCTTGGATACTGCGAATGCGTTGAGCTTTGATGTAAATTTGATCGGTGATGGAGGGCAGTCTCAAAATGCGCCAGGCTGTGCCATAGTCGTGGGTCTTCTTGGCAAACAGCGTTTTGCAGGTGGCCATCACCTCTTTATATTCGTGCAGAGTTTTTTCGTTCATAGTGACTAGTAAGAGATGCAAAGTAAATTATTTTCGGTCAACAAAACACTCAATGTTCAGGGTAGGGTAATTGATCTCAGCATACCAAGAGTAATGGGTATTCTAAATGTGACACCAGATAGTTTTTTTGACGGCAACCGTTATCAATCGCCCGTTTCAATTTTGAATCAAGTGGAGAAGATGCTGCTACAAGGGGCTGATTTTATAGACGTGGGTGGATATTCCTCGCGTCCTGGTGCAACCGATATCTCGATAGACGAAGAAATGCAACGAGTGATTCCCGCTATTGAACTTATCTCAAGGCAATTTCCTCAGGCAATCATTTCAATTGACACCTTCCGATCTTACGTGGCAAAACGAGCCGTAGAAGCTGGCGCTTCGTTGGTCAATGACATTTCTGCGGGTGAGTTGGATGAGTCGATGGCAGCTACTGTTGCCGCGCTCAAAGTTCCTTTTCTGGCCATGCACATGAAAGGGAATCCACAAACGATGAAGCAGCATGCCCATTACCAAGATCTTTTGCATGAAGTAGTCGCCTACTTCCACGAAAAGATAGGCCGATTCCATCAGGCCGGTATCAAAGATGTTTTGATCGATCCCGGATTTGGTTTTGCTAAAACAATTGAACAGAATTTTGAATTGCTTAATCACTTAGACCACCTACTGATATTCGGTAAGCCTCTCGTGGTCGGTTTCTCTCGAAAATCAATGATTTGGCGAACACTTGATACAACTGCTGAACACGCGCTCAATGGCACTACGGCCCTTCACTCAATAGCATTAATCAAAGGTGCAGGCATTTTACGTGTGCACGATGTAAAAGAGGCCGTGGAGGTGATCAAGCTGGTTGGTAGGGTCAATAGTCCATTGTCGATTGTCCATCGTCTATAGACTATCGACCATTGACCCTATTTCCTTAACTTTGCATTCGATGCTATTCGCTTATAAAATTGGTTTCTTAGACATTAGTTGGGTGGATGTGGTAGACGTTGGCCTGGTGGCTATTCTACTGTACCAAATCTATAAGCTGATTAGAGGTAGTATTGCTGTGAATATATTCTTGGGCATTCTGGCCCTTTATCTGGTGTATCTGATTGTTCGCGCTGCGCAGATGGAATTGCTGGCCACAATATTGGGTCAGTTTATGGGTGTAGGCGTATTGGCTATGATTATTCTGTTCCAGCCGGAAATTCGAAAGTTCTTGTTGCTAATTGGCCGGACAACTGAAATCAATCGGGGGAGTATTTTAAAGACGTTGGCCAATTGGCGCAGTGATCATCATGACGATTTCGATGTGCACCAATTGATGGAAGCAGTAAAGACATTGAAGGCTACGCGAACCGGGGCGCTTATTGTGTTTTCACGCGACATGGAATTGAAATTTTATGCGGAGACGGGCGACCCATTAGGTTCGGTGGTGAACAAAAGGTTACTCTTGTCGATATTCAATAAACAGAGTCCGTTGCATGATGGCGCAGTTATTATTTATCAAGGACGAATTAAGGCAGCGCGTTGTGTACTACCCGTTAGTGAAAATGATCATTTGCCCTCACATTTTGGATTGAGGCACCGCTCTGCCATTGGGATGAGCGAAGCAACGGACACTTTAGTGATGGCTATTTCAGAAGAGACCGGGCGATTGATTTTAGCAAGAAATGGAAAATATATTAGGGGGTTGAAGCTGAAGCAAGTCGAACAAAAGATACTCGAATATTTACATAATTCTGAGCCGAAGATCTGGGAAGAAGTGGTTACGGAACCGGAGCCCACAGAGCCACAGGAGATAAAAGCATAGTTTACTCAGTCAACCCCAATCAACTTAGTCTGATATCAAGAACAACCTAGTAACTATTTCAAAACCCCGAGTTCTTTTCCCACTTCTGTAAACGCTTTGATGGCTTTATCGAGATGATGCTTTTCATGACCCGCTGAAATTTGAACCCGAATTCTTGCCTTCCCTTTTGCAACTACTGGAAAAAAGAATCCGATTACATAAATCCCCTTCTCTAGTAATTTTTCAGCAAACTTTTGAGCCAACGGTGCCTCATACAACATAATCGGAACAATAGGGTGAACACCTAGCTTAATATCAAATCCTGCTGCGGTCATTGCCTCGCGAAAGTATTTGGTGTTGGACTCCAATTTATCTCTAAGGGCTGTTGTCTCGGATAACATGTTAAACACTTCGATCGAGGCGCCCACGATCGATGGAGCTAGTGTATTCGAAAATAAATACGGTCTAGAACGTTGACGAAGGAGTTCAATGATTTCTTTCTTGCCAGAAGTGAATCCACCCGAAGCGCCACCCAACGCCTTGCCAAGTGTACCGGTTATTATATCAACGCGATCCATCACACCGCAGTACTCAGGTACACCACGCCCTGTTTTGCCAATAAATCCCGAAGAGTGGCATTCATCCGTCATCACAAGAGCCTCAAACTCATCGGCCAGATCACAAATCTTGTCAAGTTGTGCGATCGTTCCATCCATGGAGAATGCGCCATCAGTTACAATGATAATTTGTTTGGCGCCTGCTTTCCGCGCGTCCTCCAACTGTGCTTTTAAGTCGCTCATGTCATTGTGCTTGTAACGGTAACGCATCGCCTTGCAAAGGCGCACCCCGTCAATGATAGACGCATGGTTCAATTCATCGGAGATAATTGCATCTTGTTCGCCAAATAGTGGTTCGAATACCCCGCCATTGGCGTCAAAAGCAGCTGCGTACAAAATGGTATCTTCGGTACCTAAAAATTCAGAAATCTTTTTCTCCAACTCTTTGTGGATGTCTTGTGTGCCACAAATAAACCGAACAGAAGACATCCCAAAACCGTGTGTATCAATAGCTCTTTTGGCAGCCTCAATCACTCGAGGATGTGAGGATAAACCCAAGTAATTATTTGCGCAAAAATTAACGACTTCACGGCCATCTGTGGTTTTGATGTCTGCGGCCTGTGGCGTGGTGATTATGCGTTCCTTCTTAAATAGTCCGGCTTCACGAATCGTATTTAACTCTTTTTCCAGAACGGGTTGGAGTGTTTTGTACATAGCAATGATCTTTAAGTTGCCAGCAAAGCTACGAATCGTATTTCGTAATTCGCACATCGTAAATTTCCCTAACTTCGCCCGCGCATTCGATGTAGTATGAAGAAAACAAAGGTTTTATTGATAGGTGCAGGTGGCCAATTGGGCTCGGAGCTGACGCAGGGTCTTTGGCGGATTTATGGTCAGGAAAATGTGATTGCCTCTGACATAAAAGATGCACAGGGTATTCTGAAAGAGGGACCTTATGAGAAGTTTGATGTGATGCAACGTGACAAACTTTTCGAACTATTGAAAAAGAACGAGATAACACAAGTATATCATTTGGCAGCCTTGCTCTCGGCAACAGGCGAGAAGGATCCGCGGTGGGCGTGGAAACTAAACATGGAAAGTTTATTGTTTGTGTTAGAGGCAGCCCACGAAATTAAACTTCACAAGGTGTATTGGCCTAGTTCTATTGCAGCCTTCGGCCCGACAACGCCCAAACAAAATACGCCTCAAGACACCATCATGGATCCAACCACCGTCTATGGGATTACCAAATTGGCGGGTGAACTTTGGTGTGAGTACTATTTCAGGCGTTATGGTGTAGATGTAAGAAGTCTCCGGTATCCGGGGTTGATTGGTTATAAAACACCTCCCGGTGGTGGTACAACAGATTATGCAGTCGACATTTACTTTAAAGCGTTGAAGGAAAAAAAATACGAATGTTTTTTGGCTGCTGATACTTACCTTCCCATGATGTATATGGATGATGCCGTGAAAGCAACCATCGATTTAATGGAAGCACCTGCAGAGAAAGTAAAGGTGCGCACAAGCTACAACATCGGGGCGATGAGTTTTTGCCCGGCACAGATCGCTTCTACCATTAAAAAGCATATTCCCGAGTTTTCGATTTCTTACAAACCCGATTTTAGGCAAGCGATCGCAGATTCATGGCCGAAATCAATGGACGATTCTGCTGCTCGACAAGATTGGGGATGGAAGCACCAGTTTGGACTAGAGGAGATGACCGAAGAAATATTAAAGAACCTTTCGTTGGAAATGGGCACTTCAAATGTCTAGACTCAAAGTACTGGCGGGAGAGACAGTGCTCTATGGTTTTGGGAGTATTCTTCCCAGAATGCTGAACTTCTTTTTGCTTACTCCGCACACAAACATTTTTTCATTGGCGGAATATGGAGCCGTCACGAAACTTTATGCTTTTGTAGCCTTCGTCAATATTGTGTTCATGTTTGGTATGGAAACCGCCTTTTTTAGGTTTGCCAATAAACCTAACGCCAACACAAAACGAATCTTTAATCTGGCGCAGACTTGTGTAGTTCTTGTTAGCATTCCCCTTACACTTTTGTTTATCGTATTTTCTTCCCCCATTGCTGCCTACATGGGTGTGGCTTCCCATCCGGAGTTTATTACCTGGCTCTCATTGGTGATGCTTACAGATGCGCTCGTAGCGATTCCGTTTGCCAGATTGCGATTAGAGAAGAAGGCTTTTCAATTTGCAGCTGCAAAAATTATTAACGTTCTCATTTTACTTGGCCTGAATCTTTATTTTTTGAAAGTCAGCTACGATCCGTCAATCAATATTGGTTATGTCTTTCTGGCGAACCTCATCGCCAATGCGTTCTTCATTTTGTACTTTCTAAAAACACTTGTGGCGTGGCGGCCGGCTTTTGATAATAAGATTTCACCTGAAATGCTGCATTATGCCTATCCCGTTATGCTTACTGGCGTGGCAGGCATGACCAACGAAATGTTCTCGCGATTATCCCTGGATTGGTGGCTACCAACTGATTTTTATAAACCGATTTCAAATCAGGCTGCGGTAGGTGTTTTCGGAGCCTGCTATAAGTTCGCAGTACTTATGAACCTTGGCATTCAGGCCTTCCGTTATGCCGCAGAGCCCTTTTTCTTTTCGCAAGCGGCCGACAAGAATTCTCCTGCACTTTTCGCCAAGGTCAACCATTACTTTGTTATAGTCGGTTGCATTGTATTTTTGGGAATTAGCATCAATCTGGACGTTTTCCAATTGTTGATTGGTACCGATTTTCGATCGGGAATTTCAATTGTGCCCATTCTCTTAATGGCTTATTTGTTGTTGGGTATGTACTATAATTTCAGTGTGTGGTTCAAATTGACTGACAAAACTCATTATGGCACACTGATTACAGTCGGTGGCGCTGCGCTTACGATTGGAGCAAATTTTTTGTTAATCCCAATTATGGGTTACACCGGCAGCAGTTGGGCGGCTTTGTTGTGCTATGCGTTTATGGCGGGATGTTGCTATTTTCTCGGCCAGAGGCATTTCCCAATTCCCTACCGAATGGGGACAAGTTTCATTTATCTAACTTGCACGGTAGTAATTACATATGCGGTACTGGCCGTCACCCTGCCTAACCAATGGATCGCTTCGATTTTCCATGGGTTTGTAATCATTTGTTTTGTGGGGGTCATCTACATTTTTGAGCGCAGAGGACTGAAAAGCGCAATAGTTGACCAACGTTGACGAGTTAACGGTAAAATCAATTAATTTTGAAGATTAACCAACTGAGTGAATTTCAATTGACGCCATTTCTTAAGAAATTAGCCATTTTAAGCCTCCTTTTCACCCTTTGCCACTTTACTTCGCACGGTCAGCGCGAACGAAAAAAGAAAATGGAGACGGTAAACTCTCCTTCCGTAAGGCTAAGTGAAGCCGAGGCCCTGTTTATTGAGGGTGAGAAGTTTTTCATTCTGGAAGACTATTCTAAGGCACTTCTCTATTTTTCAAGAGCAGGTGAATTAAATCCCAATAGTCCGACCATTTTTTACAAACTCGCAGAGGTGCTCTCTAAGAGCAGCAAGGATGAAGATCTCAAGCGCGCGATTGTTCATATTGAGCGCGCCTTAAAGTTGGATAACAAAAACAAATATTATTACCTGCTGGCATCAAACCTATATAGTAGTCTTGGTCAGTTCTCCAAGTCAGCGGAGACGTTGGAAACAATGATTAAAGAAGTCCCCGAAACGGAGGAGTACTTTTATGAATTAGCAACAATCTATCAGTTTGATAAGAAGGACGCAGAGGCGCTTAAGGTGTATGACAGAGCCGAAAACATCTTGGGAATCAACGAAGTCTCATCACTTCAAAAACAACGGATTTATTTTGATCAGGGCAAAGTAGCGGAAGCCATTGGAGAGGTCGAAAAATTGGTGCAGGTTTTTCCTGACGAAGAGCGTTACATACTTGCCTTGGCCGAGCTATTGAATCAGAATAAGCAAACAGCAAAAGCGATTACTAAAGTAGAGGACTTTTTGAAAAATAATCCCGAAGCGCCCAGTTCCCGTATGGTGCTGAGCGGGTTATATCGTGATATAGGTCAAGAGAAAAAATCAAAAGATTTGGTCATTGGCTTATTGGATGATCCGTTGGCGCCATTATCGAGCAAATTGATATTGGTAGGCACTTATAGCGCGGAAATTAGTCAGAACAAAGGTAGAGGAGTGCAGAATAAAGACGTAGAAGAATTTGTCCTGACATTATTTGCAAAGTTAGAGCAAGCTTATCCTTCGGAAACAGAAGTGCAGGTTCTGGGAGGAGATCTTTTTTTGACGTTGGAGAGAAACGAAAAAGCAAAAGAACATTATCTAAAAGCTGTGCGTGGGGGTGCGAGCAGCTTTGAGTCGTGGCAAAACCTTCTGTTTCTCGAAACGCAGTCCAATCAATTTGATAGTGTCATCGTTCACACAGAGGAGGCACTTGAGTTGTTTCCCAATCAAGCCATGGTCTATTACTTTAATGGCTATGCACACTTACGCCAAAAGTCTTATCGCGAAGCCACTGTTGGCTTGGAACAAGCCAAAAAATTGGCAGCCAAGGATGTAAACCTTGTAGCCGAAATGAACAGCATGCTGGGTGATGCCTATGAGGCATTAAAGGAATACGACAAGTCAGCAAGATCATATGAGGAAGCACTTGCGACTAATCCAATGAATGATATTGTATTGAATAACTACAGTTATTATTTGTCGTTGCGGAAAGCCGATTTGGAGAAGGCAGAAAAAATGTCAACTCAATTGATCAAGAATCAGCCCGATAATGCTGCTTACTTGGACACCCATGCTTGGGTATTGTACCAGCGTGGCAAATATAAAGAAGCACGAAAAGTGATGGAGAAGGCAATAGACACAGGTAATGGGTCGGCTATTCACTTTGAACATTATGGTGATATCTTGTTTCAACTGGGCGACAGCAACGGTGCCGTGCTTCAGTGGAGAAAGGCAAAATCAATGGATAGCTCCAATGAAATGATTGATAAAAAAATAGCCAATCGAAAAATTTTTTAAGCGCATGTTCAGGCACAACTTTCATTTTGGATCAGCATTTGCAAATTTACTTCGTGTTGCTGGCTGTCTGGCAATGCTGCTACTACCTGGTGCATGTAGCAAAAGAATTGTTCCCACATTACCGCCTCCGGCTGCCTCCATCGAAATACAAGAAATTGACTTTGAATATTTACATGGGAAGGCGCGCTTAAATTTTCGCGACAATACAAAGGAGCGCGAGGTAAAAGCGAACATCCGCATTCGAAAAGATAGCGTGATTTGGATGACCTTTTCCGTCATTGGTGTGCAGGGCGGAAAAGCATTGATCAATAAAGATTCGATCACCATTGTCAGCACAGTGGATAAGGAGTATTACGTTTTTGATTATCCGGAATTGTCCAGGCGCTTTAATTTTAAAATCGACTTTCAGGTAATTCAATCCGCCATGCTCGGGAATCTTGTTATGGCAAAAGGCGCTTCGGATGAGATCAATGTGGAAGAAAAGTACAACAGACTGAATCAGAAACAGGGATCGATTAATATCAAAAACCTGATCAATAAGGAATCAAAAAAATTGGAGTTGGTGGAATTGTCAGAAACGAGTACTGGTAATATGATACGCCTCGACTATTCTGATTTCCAGCCGGTAGGTGACAAGCTTTTCCCTTTCAAAGGAGTTATCGAACTGCTCTACAAGTCACAAAAAGGTGTAGTGAATAACACGATCGTTTTCGAGTACAGCAAAGCGGAAGTCGGTGATAAAGAGCTTCGGTTCCCTTTCAACATCCCCAAGCGATATGATCGTAGGTAGAAGATGCTTTCTGCTGGCTGTATTTCTGCTGCTTGCTGTAGTTGCCTTTTCACAAAAATCTAAATCGCAGCTGCAACGGGAGAAACAAGAGAACCTTGCAAAAATTAGAGAAACTGAAAAAATTCTCGCTGAGACAACCGTTGAAAAAAAGAATTCTATTGGTGAACTGAGTGCCCTAAATAAACGAATAGAACAGCAAGAAGTATTGATGACCTCTATTCAATCTGAGGTTGAACTCTTGGAATTTGACATCAGTGAGAATAATGAAATCATTGGAGCTCTTGAAAAAGATGTTGACAAGCTGAAGGAAGAGTATGCTGCTATGGTTTTTGCTGCACAGAAAGCGAGCGGCAAAGTAGACCGCCTCACCTTTTTATTTTCAGCAAAGTCGTTCGACCAATTAATGATGAGGTTGAAACACATGGAGCAATACGGAAAGGCGCGGCATGAGCAAGCAGAGGCCATCGCAAAGGTTCAACAAATACTCTCCGAACAGATCCGGCTGATCCAAATCAAAAAGAGTGAGAAAGAAACGTTGTTGGCAGAGGAAGAAAAGGAGAGCAAACAGCTGACAGGGTTAAAAACGAAGAAGAAGACGCTCGTTCGCAGCCTTGAAAAAGAGGAGAAAAGACTGAAACGAGATTTAGTAGAAACTAAAAAAGCAATTGCTGAGCTAGATAATTTGATCGCTAGAATTATCAAAGATGAAATGGAACGCGCAGCAGCTGAGGCAAAGCGGTTGCGTGAGTTAAAGGCAAAAGCAAATAAAAAAGCGGAAGAAGTGAAAGAAGAAGAGGATGCTGATGCATCCATTGCCTTGTCTGCTTCTTTTGAGGAAAACAAAATGAAATTTCCATGGCCGGCTAGTGGTTTTGTTTCACAGCGCTTTGGGCGACAAATGCACCCAGTACTAAAAGGAATAGAAATTCAAAATGACGGAATCAATATTCAAACGAAACAAGGTGAAAGCGTTAAAACAATTTTTGGAGGTGAAGTTAAAAGAGTCGCGCTTATTGGTGGGATAGGTACCGCAGTGATTATCGGGCATGGCGAATTCTTTACAGTTTATGCAGGGTTGAAAGAAGTTACTGTAAAGACGGGGCAAAAAGTGATACCGAACACTGAGCTTGGCAAAGTAGTAGCAACAAGTGAGGGCATCTCAGAGTTACGCTTTCAAATTTTTAAAAATACAACCCCCCTAGACCCTCAAAAGTGGCTCAAAAATTAGACAAAGAAAAAGGCGGGCTCCTCAGCCCGCCTCACCCCAAAACCACCCCGATTGATCGGGATGTACCCCACAAACCCAACACACAATCTTTATATTTTTAAGCGACTATTTCGCTATTCTGTACATTAACGAAATCAAACTCTACTTCGTTTTTCATTTCAACAAAAATCATCGAGTCCTTGTTCACTTTCCCAGATAAAATTTGTTTCGAGAGCTCATTGAGGATTTCACGTTGAATTACTCTCTTCAGTGGTCTTGCCCCAAATTGTGGATCGTAGCCAAGTTTTGCCAATCTGTTTAACGCTTTTTCGGAAATTTGCAGTTTTATGCCAGCCTCCGTTAAACGTTTCTGGATTTCTTGAAATTGTATGCCCACAATCTTTTTAATGTCTGTTTTTGTGAGAGGCCTGAACATGATGGTTTCATCGATTCGATTCAAAAATTCTGGCCTTACTGATTTTTTAAGTAATTCCAGAACTTGTTCTTTCGTCTCTTCGATCACCTCAAAATAATTCGCATCGGTGATCTTTTCGAAGTTCTCCTGAATAATCATCGATCCGATATTTGTTGTTAGGATGATTATCGTGTTTTTAAAGTTGGCTGTTCTGCCTTTATTGTCGGTGAGACGACCATCGTCAAGTACCTGCAGTAGAATATTGAATACATCATGATGTGCCTTTTCTATTTCGTCCAGTAGGATTACCGAATAGGGTTTTCTTCGTACGGCTTCTGTCAGTTGACCACCTTCATCGTAACCTACATATCCTGGAGGCGCTCCAATCAACCGACTCACGCTGTGCTTTTCCTGGTATTCGCTCATATCAATTCTCACCATTGCGTTGTCGTCATTGAAGAGGTAGTCGGCCAATGCCTTTGATAGTTCGGTTTTTCCCACACCCGTGGTACCCATAAATATAAACGAACCAATGGGTCGTTTTGGATCTTGAAGCCCGGCACGACTTCTTCGCACGGCATCACTCAATGCCTTAATGGCTTCTTCCTGTCCTGCCACGCGCTTGCTCAATTCTTCTTCGAGGTTCAACAACTTTTCACGCTCGCTCTGCAGCATTCTAGCGACAGGAATCCCGGTCCACTTCGCCACAATCTCTGCAATATCTTCGCTATCGACTTCTTCTTTCATCAGCGAATGCTCTCCCTGCATAGCTTTCATTTTTGCTTCCAAACCAGTCAATCGTTTTTCGGCTTCCGTAATTTTGCCATAACGAATCTCCGCCACTTTTCCATAGTCGCCAGCTTTCTCAGCTTGCTCCGCTTCAAACTTTAATTTATCCATTGCCTCTTTCTCCCAACGTATGCCTTGCACCACTTCTTTCTCACTTTCCCATTTCGCTTTTAACGAATTCCGTGTTTCGGTAAGCTCTGCAATGTCTTTACTTAGAACCGATTCTTTTTCTTTGTTTTTTTCTCTTCGAATAGCTTCCCGCTCGATTTCTAATTGCATGATCTTCCGATTCAATTCATCGAGTTCCTCCGGCAACGAATCCATTTCCAAACGAAGTTTGGAGGCCGCCTCGTCCATTAAGTCAATTGCTTTGTCGGGTAGGAAGCGATCGGAAATGTAGCGACTCGACAATTCCACTGCCGAGATAACAGCATCATCCTTTATGCGTACACCGTGATGTAATTCATATTTGTCTTTGATTCCTCGAAGAATAGAAATTGAATCTTCGATGGTGGGCTCATCCACCATTACTGCCTGGAACCTGCGTTCTAGTGCCTTATCTTTCTCAATGTACTTTTGATATTCTTTCAACGTAGTTGCGCCAATGGCGTGAAGTTCACCTCTTGCCAGAGCAGGCTTTAACAGGTTAGCAGCATCCATTGCGCCCTCACCTCCGCCCGCTCCGATCAACGTATGAATTTCATCAATAAATAAAATAATCTCTCCATCAGAATCTGTCACCTCTTTGATTACTGCTTTTAGTCTTTCTTCAAATTCACCTTTGTATTTTGCGCCTGCCACCAATAGACCCATGTCCAGTGAGACAAGTATTTTTGTTTTTAGATTTTCCGGGACATCACCGTTTACAATTCGTTGTGCCATCCCTTCTACGATAGCAGTTTTTCCAACCCCTGGCTCGCCTAAGAGGATCGGATTATTTTTTGTTCTGCGAGCTAGAATTTGCAACACCCGCCTGATCTCTTCATCACGGCCAATCACCGGGTCGATCTTTCCTTTCTTTGCGAGATCGTTCAAATTTTTGGAATAGCGTTCCAATGACTTATACTTTGCTTCTGCATTTTGATCTTTTACGCTCACGCCCCCTCGTAATTCTTTGATGGCTTTTACCAGGCCAGTACGATCAAACCCCACATCTTTCATTAACGTAGCCACCTTGTCTTTTGTGGCAAGAAGAGCCAGTAACAAGTGTTCTATCGCAATAAATTCGTCTTTGAATTCACGCAGTTCTTTTTCAGCATTTTGAAGTACAGTGTTGCTCGTGTTTGATAAATACGCTTGCTGCCCGGAAACTTTTGGATAGGAGTTGACAATTTCCTCGAGCTTAGTTTCTAGTATCTGTCCGTTAATATTGAGCTTCTTAAAAAGATAGTTCGAGACATTCTCATCGGTTTCCAAAATAGCCTTTAGCAAATGTCCCGGCTCAATAGATTGCTGTTGCAAACCTGACGCAATCTCTGCTGATTTCTGTAAAGCTTCCTGAGATTTTATGGTGAATTTGTCGAGATTCATAGTATTTGGTTTTTTACTTCTACCATCAAAATATCATCCATCTCAAGTAAAGAGTGGATTTCAGAAAAAATGACATTAAATGAAAGAAAAATCGCGAAAAGTCGGCCAATATGGCTTAGACTAAATTCGTTTTATTTTGACGAGATGCGCAAAAATCTCCACCTGGGTTTATCAAGTTAAGGTGTATATTTTCGTTCGCTACAAATGGGCAGCAGACCTTTATTACCTATTCCGAATTCAATGCTTTTTTTAAAAAGCTACATTTTCTTTAGGGCATCTAATACGAGGTTTGAAAGTTGGCGGCTTGCTAGCCAGGGCGTAATCTCACCCGCCATAATTTCCCTCTCCAATTTCTTTTTACTTTTTTCAATGGTGCTCCGTTGGGCTAGTAGATGCAATAGTGAAGAATTAAAATAGTCATGAAAACAAGCAATGTCTTGTTGATGCCTATTTTTTTCAAAAAAGCCGTTTGCCTGAGTAAATCGAATATAGTCCGAAATTATCTTGTGTGTTTCTTCGATTCCCGTTTTCTCCAATGCAGAACTCGTTAGCACTTTTGGATTCCATCCCGACTCGGGCAGTTGAAAAAGATGTAGGGCATGAGTGAAGTCGGCCTGCGCTTGTGTTGCTTTCTTTAAATTCTCTCCATCAGCTTTGGTGATTACAATACCATCAGCCATCTCCATGATTCCTTTTTTTATGCCTTGCAATTCATCTCCTGATCCGGCTAACATGAGAAGGAGAAAAAAATCAACCAAATTCCTCACCGCTGTCTCCGATTGCCCAACACCTACCGTTTCAATGATGATTACCTCAAAGCCAGCCGCTTCACAAAGTATAATGGATTCGCTTGTTCCAGCGGCAACTCCGCCCAGCCTATTTCTCGTGGCACTTGGGCGAATAAAAGCCAGCGGATCTTTTGCTAGTTCTTCCATGCGCGTTTTATCGCCCAAAATGCTCCCTTTTGTTTTGTAGCTACTGGGGTCGATAGCCAACACGGCTACCTTTTTATTCTGAGTTGTTAGATGTCTACCAAACGTCTCAATAAAGGTACTTTTTCCTACGCCCGGTGAGCCAGTGATACCAATTCGAATAGAATCTTTCTTGTGGGTTACTATCTTTTCAATGAGGTTTTCAATCAGATTCCGGTCACTTTCCAGCTCACTTTCTGCCAATGTTATGGCCTGCGCCAATAGCACCTTGTCTCCGAGCAAAATGCCGGCATGGTAATCTTCTAGTGAGTGTCTGTGGCGCACCTTCTTTTTCAATCAGCTCTGGATTACTAGCTCGAAATTTCTACATTTACTTTGATATCCCTAGCGCTTATGAAAAAGGTTTTAATTCAAAGTACCCAAGTAACCATTTTCGTTTTTGGTATGTTGTGGGCTGTTTCGCTAGTTTCAGATTTGAATATTTTTAGTGCTTTTGATACAATTTCTCAGGCATTGAAAGATACAGAGTTGACAGATTACGCATTTAATAAATTGCGCCCCGACCCGACCGTAGATGAACGGATTGTTTTGGTAAATTTTGGTACACTAAAAAGGCGAGAGGTGGCACAATTACTGCAAAACATCAGCCAGTTTAAACCACGTGTTATTGGAATGGATGCATTGTATAACTGTGAAGGTGGGTTGAGAGATTCAATCAACTGCCCCCAGCTGTTGGATACGCTGGGTAATTTGATGCTTAGCAGCGCTATACAAGACGCGGGGAATGTTGTATTGGGTTCCAAATTGATGCAAACAGATTCGTTGGGAAGAATTGACACCAATGATATGGATTCAATTGAAATGTCCGATCCGGTTTTCACAAATTATGTACAAACTGGTTTTGTTAATATTCCAACCGATGCCACCTACCAAGAAGATGTTAAGATTAGTCGAACTATTCTGCCAAGTAGAATCGTCAACGGTAAAAAGGAACTTGCTTTTTCAGTTCGCATGGCTATGATGTACGACTCGGTGAAGACGAAGAAATTTTTGGCGCGTGGCAAGGACGAAGAAATCATCAACTTCAGAGGGAACATTGAAGTGCGCCAGTTGCGCATCAATAGCCTGAAAAACGAAGAGACTGCGACCACCAATTTTGGTACCATGTTTTTCGTGGTAGATGCGGAAGATGTCTTAACCGGCAATGTTTCGCCCGAATTGTTCAAAGACAAGATCGTGGTGATGGGCTATTTGGGCGACTATTTGGGCGATGATGCGTGGGAAGATAAATTTTTCACCCCTTTAAATAAAAAGCTGGGCGGTCGGGCAAACCCTGATATGTTCGGTCCGGTTGTTCACTCCAATGTGGTAGCCATGATCTTAAATGAGGATTATATTGACGTATTGTCTGATTGGCAAAAGATATTGATAGCTATACTTGTTTGCTTTCTAACCGTAGCGCTTTTCATGACTATTGATGAAAAGCTTCCTATTTGGTATGATGCCCTCTCTGTAATCATCCAGCTCTTTTTCATCGCCATTTTAATGTTGGTAATTATATACATGTTTGCGGACTACAACATCAAGCTAGAGTTGGATTTAACGATAACTATCATTGCGCTTGTTGGACCTTGTTATGATATCTTCAAATCCGTCCAAAATGAAATAAATAAGCAGCTTACCAGAAGGCGGCAGCGTGTATTAAATCAAGAATCTGAGTTGGCATAATTTTAGTACCTTACACAATAAATCAATAAATACAAAAATGAAAAAGAGTAGAATTTTAGCCCTAATTGGCGTTTTTGCGCTGAATTTGGCCTTTGCTCAAGATTACACATTCAAGGTAATGGCAAATAAGGGTACTAATGAAGTGAAGTCAGGGGATGTATGGCAATCCGTGAAAACAGGCGATCGGCTTAAATCAGGCGATGAGCTTAAGATTTCCGAGAATTCTTATGTAGCCCTAGTTCATTCTACCGGAAAACCAGTAGAAATCAGGCAATCGGGCAATTATAAGGTTAACGACCTTGCTTCTAAAGTGGGAGGTGGAGCTAGCGTTCTCAACAAATACACTGATTTTATCTTGAGTAGCAACTCAGCTGAGGCCAAGAAAAATAGACTAAGTGCTACGGGAGCTGTTCATCGCGGACTTTCTGACATTAAGGTTTTCCTGCCAGACAATCAATATTCAGATATTTTTAATAAGAGCTTGATTGTTAATTGGGAGTCTGTGAAAGGGGCTGGGCCATATGTGGTCATCGTCAAGAATATGTTCGATGAAGAATTGGTAAAGTTGGAGACACCTGAGAATTATGTAGTTATTGATCGCACTGATCCGAAGCTTGCCAATGATGAAGCGTTGCTCATTGAAGTAAAATCGAAAGCAGATGCAAAAAGTAAATCTGAACAGCACTTAGTGAAAAAGCTGTCAGTAGCTCGTCAAGAGTCAGTTAAAAAGATGATTGATGAAATGGGCAGCGATATGAAGGAAGAAACAGCTTTAAATAAGTTTATTTTGGCTGGCTTCTATGAAGAGAACAAATTGTTCATTGATGCCATTACGGCTTATGAGCAGGCGATTAAATTAGCCCCGGATGTTCCGACATTTCAAGAGGCTTACGAAGAGTTTCTGCTTAGGAACAAATTGAAGAATCCGAAATAAATAATCTTTCCACTATAGAAAAAGCTCTGGGAATCCAGAGCTTTTTTATTTTACGTCTTTTTGAACTTTAATAATCACCAGCGATCTCATTAGAATGATAAAAATCACGGGAAGTAGAAATGGATTGAGGGCTTGCGGCAATAGCGTCCAAAACCCAAGAAGAAGTGCTGAAATGATTGCAGCAAACGTGAAGTATCCAGAAATCCATTTTGGAGATGTTCTTTTGAGCAAACCAATTGCGCCAACCAAGTGAAGTGGGAAAGCCCACGCAAGATTGAAGTTATTCGCTGCGGCCTTATGATCAGTCGCCACCCAAAGAATAAAAAGCAATAGCCCAACGATACCGGCTGCCCCAAACAGTGTTACGTCAAACCACTTGCTTAGTTTTTGTCGTTGCCAATCTCGGTACGAAATAATGGCAGCTAACAGAAAAAGCAAACCAAAGACAATCCACGGGTGATACCAATGAAACGGAATTATTTCCGAAATGCTTTCATAAACAGATATCTTTTCTCTAACAATGGGTGAGCCACTTAACGTTACACGGTCGAAGGAAGATTCGATATAGTCTGGCAGAAACATGTAGTCATACGCGGATGCCTTTTTGTCCATAGGGAGGCCCAGGCAGACATCAATTCCTAGATCGCCCCAGGGTTGTTGTTGTAAGTACAGTTCTGTTAAATCGCGGATGGTGTAATTGGTTTTAATGAAGGAACTATCAAACTTGATTTCCGCTTTGAAAACGTCAACAAAAACATCACGCACTTTACTCGCACAATTGTTATAAAAATAGTCATAGCGATAGGTCTGATTTTCGGGTAGCGAGTTGTTCTCCAAATAGCTAAACACCTTTTGCTTTTGTGCCGAATCTAAAGCCAAAACCTGTTCGTGAACATAACGATTGTAGGAAATGTAGTGATCACGAAAATCCGGGTACGAATAAACGCCTAGTTTGTAGTACAAATAGCCTCTTGTAAAATTGAGGTAGAAGTTAGGTTGGTTGAAATCAAATACACCGTAATTAAATGCGATATCAAAACCGCGTACTGGATCTATGACACGAATGGCGCTATGACCGAATGCAGAATACAACTCACCCTGATAGGGGCCGCAGGTGATGATGGATATTTCAGCCTGGGGAGAAAGAATTGTTTGTGCCCGACTGACTGAAAACAAGAGACAAAAGACAAGTGGAAGTTGATTTCTCATTTCTTAAACGTATAAGTTACCGGGAGCGAATCGCGGATATCCAATTCACTTAATTTTCCCCGAAAGGTAAAACAATCGCAAATGAAAAGGTAATTTTGGTACGAATGAATCGAAATCTGAAAGATGCCCTGAATTTTGTTTCTAAGCTTACGCCTGGCCGAGTATGGAATGCTACTAAGGTGCTATCCACTTTTTATGGTTCTCGTATTTCAGCTAAGCCAAATCATAGCGGAATGCCGATTAGCATTTCGATCGAGCCGACAACATCTTGTAATCTTCGTTGCCCGGAATGCCCAAGCGGTTTGCGCACTTTTACACGACCAACAGGAATGCTGAAGCAGGAATTATTTCAATCTGCGATCGATCAGCTTGCGCCAACACTTTCTTATTTGATTTTTTATTTTCAAGGTGAGCCTTATTTGCATCCAACTTTATTGGACATGATAAGTTATGCTTCCCGAAAAGGAATTTACACAGCTACTTCTACTAATGCTCATTATTTATATGATGAAGCAGCCAAGAAGACTGTGCAATCCGGATTGGATCGATTGATCATTTCTATTGATGGTACGTCTCAAGAAACGTACGAATCGTATCGGGTGGGTGGAAAGTTGGATAAAGTGATTGAAGGCACCAAGAACATTGTCAAATGGAAGCGTGAACTAAAATCACAAACGCCACATCTCATATTTCAATTTTTGGTGGTAAAGCCTAATGAGCATCAAATTGGAGACGTAAATCGCCTAGCCAAACAATTGGGAGTCGATGAGGTAGCGTTGAAGACCGCTCAGATCTACGATTATAAAAATGGATCAGACTTGATGCCAACCATTGATCGCTACTCTCGCTACAAAAAAAACAGTGCTGGCACATATGAAATCAAAAATGAGTTACTGGATCATTGCTGGAAGATGTGGCACAGTTGCGTAATAACGTGGGATGGTAAAGTAGTTCCTTGCTGCTTTGACAAAGATGCCCATTATGTGTTGGGTGATTTGAACCAGCAATCTTTTGAAGAGATCTGGACAGGCGAGAAGTACAATGATTTTCGGGCTTCCTTGCTTAGGTCAAGGAATGAAATTGAGATGTGCCGTAATTGTACTGAGGGAACGAAAGTTTGGGCTTAGTGAGCAGCTTTTTTGCCATTCTCTAAATCAATTGTTCCGCATTTGCCGCAGCCTGAGGAACATGCATGTTTTGCTTGGAACGAGCGATATACCATTCTACCTAGATAAAAAGAAGCCCCAATAAAGACAATGGCAAGAAGAATAGTTTGAAACATCACACAAATGTAAAAAATAGCTGCTGATTTTATTAGCGCCTATTTTCAAAAGGAGGGCTATTGTTTATAGATATTTCCTTTCATTGGCAATTATACTTCTTAGTGCGATTTCAACTGTCGGCTATCGTTCATTACGTGCGGCATTGGCAAACCCGTCTATTTCCCTACGATCGGAATAATTTAGAAACGCAATTTCGAATGACTCCTTAGCATTTAAAGCTGAGGAGTTTTTTTATGACTTACCACTTCTCTTGAATCACTTTCAACATCTCAGCATGGACGCCTCCTGCAGCACACAACTCTCCTCCAAACAGGAAATTATTTCCCCCGGAAAAATCAGTAACCTTTCCACCTGCTTGCTGAAGTATGAAAGCTCCACCTGCTACGTCCCAAGGTTTTAGATTGTATTCAAAGAAACCTTCCATTCTTCCGCAAGCAACGTAAGCCAAGTCAATAGCTGCGCTACCAAGTCTGCGAATACCGTGGGTTTGCTCTAAGAAAATTCGGATGATCTCTAAATAGTTCTCTTTTTTGTCGGTGTGGTAGTAAGGAAAGCCAGTTGCTAAAAGGCTTTCATTTAAAGACTGCACGTTGGAAACGTGAATTTCTTTTTCGTTGCAATACGCTTTGCCACCTTCAATGGCATGAAAGCATTCCTTATGGCTGACCTCATACACAACGCCCAATACTGTTTGATCTTTACGGGTCAGCCCGATGCTAATAGCGAAGATAGGAAGACCGTGTAGGAAGTTCGTGGTGCCATCTAATGGGTCAATGATCCATTTGTATTCGTTTGTGCCTTCTGAATCAGTTCCCTCCTCAGCAATAAAGCCAGCACCCGGAATGATTTCTGACAATCGTTGAACTAGTCTTGACTCAGCTTCTTTGTCTACATAGGAGACCAAATTGCTGAAGCTACCCTTCTGCTCGATTCTGGATCGATCGAAATTTTCATTTTCGGTACGTATAAAATTGCCTACTTCTTCGCAAAGTTGTATTACTTGGTTTTCGACTGATAGTAGATTCATTTTTTTCTCGTTTGCGTTTTTACAAAAGCCAATAATAGTATTGCGACAGAAATCCAGGCTGCCGTTCGGGGAATCAGTTCCCCCTGTTTAGAATAGCGACTAGCGACTGAGCTATCTTGTGTATACAACGAAATCATTTCATTTCGGTCGATGCCTGATTCCGATATAAAATAAGAGAATGCAATAGGGGCAATTAGTAGAGCAACAGTAAGACCAAGCCAGATGAAATTAATTGACCCCTTGAATAATGCCAAATAAAGAAGTAGACCTGTACAAATAATCCATAGGCTAGCGCCCAGATAGCCTGTGTGAGCAGTCCAACCCAACCAACTTGTTTTTAGCCCAACAGCATCTGCCAGAAAGATTGACTCATTTCGCCAGGGAAGTTTTAACAGAATGTATTCTAGCCCAAGCCAAAAGAAGATAATTGTAAACTTGCCGAGGCGCGAACCAAGACTGGAGTAAGCAAATGAATAAGCTAGGAAGGCAACGGTAAAAACAATGGCTTGTATAATTGCAGCGATCAAATGACTCGAATTGAATGAACTTGACGCGAAGAAAGCAGTGAAGAGTGCCAGCAGTATGAATTCAGTATTTACCCAAAACTCATCATTCTCTTTCGCCTGATCGGCAACAGCGAACAAAGGGGCAAAAGCAAAAAAAATAAAAATGGGGAATGATTTCATTAACCAGCCTGCCGCAAAAAGCGATGCGCTGATGAGAAAAAGCAGCCACGGCTGCCAGGTACTATTCTTCTTTTTTACCATCGATCACCAATACAATTTCACCCTTCACATCTTTACTCTTGAAATGAGTAAGTACTTCAATCAGTCGTCCCGTAAAAGTTTCTTCATACAGTTTGGTCAACTCGCGCGATACGGACACGAGCCTGTCCTCTCCAAAGAATTCAACCATCTGCTCCAGAGTTTTCACCAACCGGTGTGGAGACTCATAGACAACAATAGTGCGCTCTTCTTCAGCCAGTCTTTTTAAAGTAGTCTGTTTTCCTTTTTTGTGTGGCAGAAATCCCTCAAACACAAACCGATCAGTAGGAAACCCAGAGTTGACGAGGGCAGGTATTAGCGCGGTCGCGCCTGGCAAAGTTTCAATTTTCAATCCTGCTTTCAAACATTCTCGAACTAACAGAAAACCGGGGTCTGAAATGCCCGGAGTTCCTGCATCTGAAATCAAAGCCATCGTTTCTCCGCCCTTCATCCGTTGGATTAAACCCGTTAGTGTTTTGTGTTCATTGAAAATATGAAAGCTCTGCAGCGGTTTTGAAATTTCGTAGTGCCGAAGCAGCATGCCGGAGGTGCGCGTATCTTCCGCGAGAATCGTATCCACTTGTTTCAACACCTCTAGTCCACGAATAGTAATATCACCGAGATTGCCGATGGGAGTAGGGACGAGAAAGAGAGAGGGTTTTGACACGAGCTTAATTTGAAAATTGTGCGATTTGAAAAATTGAAAATGAAAGTGGTCTATAATTTAACTACTGATGCTACGCACTACCTCCATTTCTTTGCCACGAATTTCACGAATAAGCACGAATAATGCAGAAAGAATCCATGTAAATTCGTGCATTCGTGACTAACTTTTAATTCATGCTTTACATCAGTTAATAAGATCAATGGCCTTCGCCAATGCGCGGTCTTTGTCGGTGACAATATCTCCCGCATCGTGCGTGTTTAGTTCGATGGTTACAGAATTGTAAACATTTGTCCAGAAGGGATGGTGGTTATGCTTTTCGGCCAGCAATGCAACTTTGGTCATAAACCCAAAAGCTTCAACAAAATTGCTGAACTTGAATGTTTTTGTTATGCGGTTGTTTCCTTCTGTCCACATGTCTGAGTTATTTAGACGTTAAATATCTCAAATAAAACACACAAGCCCAATCGCAGTTTAAATCGATTGTGGTGCCAGCGCTACAATCTACAGCGCAATAATCCCTTCAATGGTATAGGTAACTACATAGACATCTATTACCGATTCACTGGACGGCATCATCATTTGAAGGGTAATGCTAGTGTAGTTACCATTTTTTGAAGTTTTCTCTGTGGCAACATGATTGGGAAACAAGGAAGTCACTTCGGTTTCTTTACCCTTTGGCACAATGAACTTAAAAGTATAAAGGGCAGGCCAGGCGTAATGCTGATCAAGCTTTTCTTTGAGTGAATTGGTCCAATCTGCTTCCATGTAAAAAAAGAAAGTCGGCCTCCTTTAAAAGAAAGCCGACTCTCCAGTAAGATTATCTACTAAAAGAATTTATAGCGTTTGTCTTCAATCTTAGACACTTCTTTGATCGCTTGAGTAATTCCCGTGTTCGATTTACCATTTAACCCTTGCAACAGTTGATTTTTAAACATCGTGTAATCACCGATTGAAGCGGCAGAAGTTTTGTTCTGAGATTCGATGATCAACACTCCATTTTCGCCAGCGAAAGCTTTTGAACGTTTACCATTTTCAAGTGAGAAAGCAACACCCACCGCGCGTGCGTCCAATCCTACTGAAGGTAATGTGTTGGAATTCAATTTTAAGTCACTAGATGAGTTAACAGAGGCATCGGTGCCGAAGGCTTTAGCGATCTCTTCCAGTGTTCCTTTTTGAGCATTCAGTTTTTCGATAATTTTTTCTCCCTTCATCGTATTCTTCACAATCGGAGTAATTTCTTCTTTCACTTTATCGAAAGATTTATATCCCTCTTTGGTCTCCCCAGTCATAATTGCTACTACATAATCATCTTCCAAATCAAACACATCTGAAACTTTACCAATTTTTCCGTCTCTGTAAAGCCATGTCACTAGTTGACGAGCTTCGCCTAGTGAACCGATTCGTCTTTCAGCCGTTCCAAGTTCATTTGCTTCTTGAACAGTTACCCCTGCTTTCGCTGCTTTTTCTTTAAAGGCATCTACGCCAGAAAGATCGGCTGCAAAAGTCTGAGCTCTTAAGAACGCTGCGTTTTGGGTATCGTCACTTGGGGTAATAGCTAGTTCTACAGTAGCCACTGTGTAGTTCGTGTTGTCCTTCACATTTGTTACCTCAATGATGTGATACCCGTATTGGGTTTCTACTACATCATTCAACAAACCAGTTCTTGTTGCATCGAAAACTGCTTTTTGGAAAGGCTTCACCATTTGACCTGACGTAAACCAACCCAAGTCGCCACCTTTTGAAGAGGTTCCATCGGTTCCAAATTCACGTGCTTTATCTGCAAACGAGGCACCACCTTTTATATCAGATAAGATTTTTTTCGCTTTTTCTTTTGCCGCTTTCTTTCCTTCAGGCGTTTCGTTCTCCCAACGGATCAGGATGTGGCTGGCTTTTGCTGCATAGGTCGTGTCGCTACCAATTTTTACCACTTTAATAATCTTATAGTTTCCTCCATCCAAAAATGGACCAATTACATTTCCAGGTTGCAGCGCTGATTTGTCTGCACTTAACGTAGTCGGCAAAGTGGCAATAGTATATTTTGTATACGCATTGCTGCCTTCAGTATTTGAAACAGCAAAGACAGAATCTTCTGTGACTGTTTTAAAGTCGGAAGCAATTTTTACAGCTTCATCTTTTAGCTGCGAAGAGTCTGCTGGCGATGCAACAACAGGAAAAGTGACGTAACTTAGATTCCGTGCTTCCCTGGCCTTGTATTTTTCTTTGTTTTCATTGTAGTAGTCGCGAAGTTGGCTATCAGTTGGCTTTACAAGAGAATCGCTGATCGCATAAAATGGAACATATAGGTACTTCACTTCGGCTACGTCATTTTGCAAATGATAATCTCTTTCGGCTTCTGCCTCAGTGATGTAGTTTGTTTTGATGAGCAAGTTCTCATACTTGATGCGCTCGCGTCCTAATCCTAATTCTTTTTGAAACAATGTCCAGCGGTATTTTCCCTCCTGCCATTGTGCCAGCATTTGCTGGTTGCCAACAGGCGCAGGCGAATTGAAATTGTTGATGTATTGCACTACTTTCTTACGGTCGAAATTTCCAGCAGAGTCTGTAAAAGATTGTTTGACGTTCTCATCAACATTTTTTCCTTGAACCATGTCCCAAACTTCATCGGCCGTAACTTTTACACCGGCTTTTTCAAACTGGGGCTTAATGGCGTGCTCTACAATCATCAATTCCCACGCCTGATTCTGCAAGGTAGGCCTTTCCTTTTCACCTGGCTGGCGGCCGAAGCTCATGATGTAATTGTTTTCGCGCTCTTGTATAAACGCTTGGTATTGCTCTCTGGAGATAGATGTTCCGGCAATTTCTGCAACTTCTTCATCGCTGCCACCAAAAACGGAGCGAGGACCGTTCCCAAACAAATCATTTAAAATAAAGGAAAGAATAGCGATGGCTACAAAGCCAACTACCCATTTGGTCATCTTTTCTCTTAACGTTCCAATCAATGCCATAGTAAATGTGAATTAAAGTGTAAGGTCGTTAAGGCCGACCAGCCCATTTTAAAGAACGGCAAATTTAGCCTGTTATCTCTATTCGGCAAAGGTAAGCCTCGAAATAATGCTACTGATTTTCAGTGTGTTACAACGAATTGGCAAGGTTTCGGCACACTTTACCACCTGATGTGGAAGGTAGGTAGATTTTCAATCTAAGGAATGACAAAGGTTATTATCCCTCCACGCTTTCCAAATCAACTGTTAGCTTGACTGTGTTGATCAGCTTGTTTTCTGTTTTTTGGATAGTAAACGAGTAGGGCGGAATAGCCACCGTCTCTCCCTCGGCTGGAAAATCTTCTGTGTAGGAAAGAATTAAACCTGCTAATGTTTCATAGTCTCCTTTTGGCAGTTGCCACTTGTAATGATCATTTAGATAGTCTACTTCCAGGCGTGCGCTAAGCAGGTAGGTAGTATCGTCAATTTTTTCCTCCACAAGGTCGTCATCATCATGCTCGTCCTCGATCTCACCAAAAATTTCTTCTATGACGTCTTCCATACTTACAATGCCGGAGGTGCCGCCAAACTCATCGACTACGAGCGCCATGCTTTTCTGTTCCTTGATCAGTTGAACCATGAGGTTATTGGCCATCATTGTCTCTTGCACGATGTTGATCGGTGTGAGTATGTCTTCAATGCGCTGTGGTTTTTTGAATAAGGCCGAAGAATGGCAATAACCGATGACGTTATCAATCGACTCTTTGTAAATCAAAATTTTTGAATGACCGCTCTGTATAAAAGAATCTCTAAGCTTGTCGATGCCTTCTTCCACATCAATTGCGGTTACTTCTGTGCGTGGGATCATACAATCGCGGATACGCACTGTTTTAAACTCTAGCGCATTGTGGAAAATCTTCTTATCAAGACCCACGTCTTCATCGTCATGCCGAACTTTCAACATGCTTTTCAAATAGTTATTCAAGTCGGTGAGAGCGAATACTGGTTTTTCTTCTGAGTATTCAATGCGCAGCACATGGATAATTACAATTTTAGAGAGGTAGACGATGGAAAAAGTGAGTGGTGCGAGAATAACGTAAACAATCCGAAAGGGAACGGCTAATGTGGCCAACATCAGATTAGGATTAATTAAGAACAGACTTTTTGGCAAAAACTCTGCGGTAAACAAAATTAACAGTGTGGAGATAAGCGTTTGAAAGATCAAAATGAAAACCTCGTCATTGATGCTTTGCGGTAAGTTAGAAGCCAACCATGGCTCGATCAGTTGTGCCATGTAAATGCCAAATAAGACCAACGCCAGTGTGTTGCCAATCAACGTAGTACCGATAAACCAAGATTGCCTCTTTAGGAAGTAGGACATAATCCTGCCCCACAATACGCCCTGTTTTCCCTGCAGTTCAATTTGTAATTTATTAGCAGAAAGAAAGGCGATTTCTATTCCGGAAAAGAAAAATGAAAAGGCTAAAGTGAGGGCAATGAGTATGTAGGAATTGTCCATCCGCTACTTCTTTTTGCGATAGGTGTAGATGAAAAAGAAACCAAAGGCGAGCATGATTGCCCAATAAGCTTGACCCAAACCAAGTGTCATTACTTCATAAATGCCAATAATTACAAACCCTGCCGCCAGAGAAAGGAGCGCTATATCAATTAATTTCATGTCTGGCAAAGATACAAAATAGTCCATAGTCGATAGTTCATAGTCGATTGTCCATGGTCAATTATGTTTTCGATCCACTTTTATAGTTTGGGTAAGTCAAAAGCACTTGTTTATGCTTGGACTTGTCAGATAAAAGGATTCGTTAAGCGAGGAGCTAACGTCAATCGACAATTGACCATCGACAATTCACTAATTGTCTTTCACTTCGATAGTGCCGGTTGGATTCTTGATCGTGTAGGTGGACATATCTTCAAAAGCATCCAGTCCAGTGCCGTAAAGCACATCGTGCTCATCGGTAATGGTCACAAATTTTTCGGTAAAAATTTTCTTTGTGTCTGGCTTCCAAAACAACTCTTCCGTATTTAGCTGTTGGCCTTTTTCAATATTTTTTACAATTACATTCCCTCTTCCGCGCCACCGGTTTTCACCTTTAAAATAGAAAGCGGTATTGGCGCGAAGGGTGGAGGTAAGTTTACCCGTTTTGTCAAAGAATTCCAGGTAGATCCCCTCTGGAAATTCCTGGTCACCATTTTGATAGTCGAATATCTTTTTTGCTTTTAAGATCGCCTTCATCCGATCATTCTCGGTGTAGTTCATCAGAATGTTTTCGGCTTCGCGAAGGGGACCTTCATAAATGACAGGTTTTACCGTTTCCTTGGTTTGGCAACCACTAAACAGACTAATCGAAAGCAAACAAATGGCAAACCACTTGGTGTATGAACCAAAACAAGATGGAAAAACAATGTTGCGAAAGGCTGTCATGTTGAAGTAAAAAGAAGAAGGCTGACTTTACAGTCAGCCTTCATACATTTTTTGTGCCGTCTTTTATTCTTTTCCGCGGGTGCGAAGCGTAACTGTTTCGCCCACCCAGCAGGTTATTTTTTTGCTCTCACCTTCTTTCCAGTTCAATTCAAAAAGCTCGGTAACAGAAGGGAACTGTGCACGAGTAGAATTCATCTTTTGCTGATTGCCCGCTTTAAGGTACATGTCAAAGGCAGCAATGTATACTAACCGATCCTCAGCCAAGCTTGATTTTTTCGAACACTCTTGAAAAGAGAAGTAATACAAGTCTCCTATTTTTTCATACCCATCTTTGTTAGCAGGGTCGGCAGCAATGGCCTTTCTGTAATACTCGCGAGCAGCTGGTTTGTCTTTGTTGATGTTAGCGTTGTCGCCTAGCAAAATGTTGATCTCGGCCTTGTCTGCCGGGGTAGCAGCTAGTGTTAAGGCTTCGTTCAACAAAGGAAGTGCTTTTTCAAAGTTTTTCAACTGCAGATATTTTGAGCCCAATACTTTGGCAAGCGCGAAATCAGGAGTGGCTTTATGAACCACTTCAGTGGCTTCTATCCAAAGAGGATCGTCTGTACATTTGTCGTTCAACATGTACTGGAAAATCTTTTTTGCCATGCCTATATCATTCGGGTTCTGTTTAAAGCGAGGCTCGTAGTTTTTCTTTACAAAGGCGCAATTGATGGTGACCATCTTCGATAGTTTATCGTCAACGTTGATCTTTATTTTTTTGTATTTCTCCACATCGCCCACCTTGTTCTCAGGTTCAGCTTTTTTGATTTTAGCTTCGATCACTCCAATCAATTTATCATAGCGCGAAAGAATCAGCTCTTCAGTAAGAGTTTTTTGAGCAGGAGGCAAAGGCTTTTGTGTGATAAAGTTGGCGAAGATCACAGACATATAGGCCTCCAGATTATTGTCATTAACATTATTGCCGCTGATTTCATACACGCGGTCAAACATGGTCAACAACTCAGCTGACTTTTCTTTGTTATTGATATTGTATTTCGCGCTTGACGCGGCTTTGCGATTCAATACGTTCACTTCGTCACCGCAATTCTGAATACGCATGTCGTAAATCAACATCAGGGAGTCTATCAAAACTTTCTTTTTGGCGGCATCTGCTTCTTTACTCGCTAGGCCATCATAAGCTGTTGCAGCGTCCACATACAATTTAGTATTCCAGTTTGGGGCATTGGTTAACATCCATTGAATGGAAGAAGTGGCAGCACGAAAATTTTGTTGCTTCACCGCGTCACCAAAAATAGCGACACACTCTTCTGCTTTTTGTTTGTTTTCAGGCCATTTTAATTCCTTGCACTGTGACCAAGCTGTCAGGGAGGTGATTGCCAACAGAGTCAACGCAAAACCTGCTTTTTTGAAATTCCAATTCATGTTCGTCATCGTTTTTAGAGTTAATCAAATTTTCTCTTAATGAACCAATTATCATTAAAAGTCATGCCAAGATAGATTTTAAAATAGTTCTCTTCGATTGTGTTCTTTACAATACTGCCTCTGCTGCCAATTTTGACCGAAAAATCAATAGTTGAAATTCGAGCTACTGGCAACGAAACGCCAAAATTAACACCAAAATCGTTTACTTGGTTACCGGCCACCAAATAAGGATACTGATCGTAGCTTAATCCTGCCCGATAGGTCATTCGCCTCAAGTAGCTGCTAACACCTGTTTGGTCTGGCATTATTTCAAGGCCAAAGGCCGATTTTACTCCTGTTCGTGTATCGATCTCTTGCCCAGGAAATCCTTTGAATTGTTGATAATCAAGATAGGAGACATCCGCACCCACCATCCAGCGGGTGGGGCGTCCAAAAGAAACTCCAATTCCGAATGTTTGTGGCAATACAATTGAGCTGGGTTCATTATTCACTAGAGTAACAGAGTCAATTATACTTCCATTGATAGCAGAACGGTTGTCAAATCTAACTGTTCTACGCGTTCCCACGGTGGTTTGCAGATCGTAAATCACGCCAAAGTTGAGTTGGTAATTTTTTTTCGAAATGGAATCTTTATGCAAATATAGACCAGTCGAGAAGCTAAAATCGCTAACAAAATTTCGCTCTTCTAAGAATGGCGTGTAGAGCGTTTGTGGCAGCCTTGCTTGCTGTTGAGTAATGATGGAGCTAAACAGGTAGTTGGCACGCACACCCACGGCTGCATATTTGTTGATTTTTATTCCATTTGCCCAGGAAAGCTGGTTAATTCCACCAGTGCCACTTTCCGTTCTTGTATCAGTACTTGTTAGACTTCCTTCTACCGGCCTGATCACAGTTAACTTGTAATTCACGCCCGAGTATGGGGTTAGCCCTATTGAGGTTGTCCAGCGCCCTGGTTTGATGGGGAACGCCATAACCAAATAGTTGAGGTTGCCATTGGTGTTTTGTAGCGAAGAAGTACCGTCTTTGATGGTTCTGTTTTCGATCATCATGCCTCCGTGAAAAGTAGTGACATAATTATTGATCAACAGAGCCGGATTTTGATTATTGACATACCACGAGCTTGGGTTACTAATGCCAATTCCGCCCATGCCTTGATTTTGAGCCAAAGAGTTGCCGTACAAATCCCCTATTCCAAAGGACGAAAAAGGGCTATTTGCAACCTGGCCATTGGCTAATTGGAAGAGACTTACCAGTAAAACGACAAGGAAAACTCCTTTTTTATCAAGCATTGTAGCGTAAAATCCTGTTCAAGCCCATCAAAACCAAATCGGGGGCTGCAAATATGGTGCGTTTCAGTTGGTTTTCAAAAAAAGGAGCGTCACCCCCACAAAGAATGACCTTCAATTCCGGAAATTTGTTGGCGTACTGTTCAATCATACCATTAATTTCACCGATGATGCCGTTTAAGACACCACTTTGCAGGCAGCTTTCGGTACTATTTCCTATTAATTCCACTGTGTTATTCCATGTCACTAACGGCAGACGCGCGGTAAACGTATGCATGGCTTTAAATCGCATTTCTTTGCCGGGTGAAATGGCTCCACCGTGATAGTTGGCCTTCTCATCAATGAACTCATAGTTGATACAGGTGCCGGCATCAATGACCAGACAATTCTTGCCCGGAAAAATGGAGAGCGCTCCACACGCTGCCGCTATGCGATCAACACCTAGTGTCTCAGGGGTGGCGTATAAAATTTGGATAGGCAAGGGGAGCTGATGATGCAGAACCCACTTCTTGCCGGACACTTGGAGTCTTTTCACTGCTTCTTCTGCCGTTTTATTTACCGTGCTGACTAAAATATTTTCAAATACTGTATTGGCAAATGCCGCCTGGAGCTCTTCTGCATTGTTAAAAATGTTTTTTTTCAACAAGCTTTCTTGCTCAAAGCAGGCTATTTTTATCCGCGTGTTGCCAAAGTCGATAACTAAATTCAAGATGCTTTTCGTTTTTACAAAGCTAGCCAATCCCCATTTGATGTTCGCACGAAACTGCCTTTAGCATAGGGTTTATGTCGCGTGCAATCGGATACCTTATATTTGCGCTCCAACTAGTTACCCTACGATGAAAGAGCTGCTTCAAAAGTTTGAAAACAAACGCCCCGAGATTGTATTTGAATGGAAAGATTCTGAAACGGAAGCAGAAGGATGGGTGGTTATCAACTCCTTGCGCGGTGGTGCCGCAGGTGGGGGCACCAGAATGCGCACAGGTCTTGACAAACGTGAAGTAGAATCATTGGCAAAGACGATGGAGGTAAAGTTCACCGTCAGCGGGCCACCCATCGGAGGCGCCAAGTCGGGTATCAACTTCAATCCCAACGATCCGCGCAAAGCAGGCGTACTGCATCGGTGGTACACGGCCGTGATGCCGTTGCTAAAATACTACTATGGAACCGGTGGCGATATGAATGTAGACGAGATTCATGAAGTGATTCCCCACACGGAAGATGTGGGCATCTGGCATCCACAGGAAGGCGTTTTTACAGGGCACTATAAGCCGAGCGAACCACAGAAGGTAAATCGCATTGGTCAGTTGAGGCAAGGAGTGGTGAAGGTAATTGAAGATGAGAAGTACACGCCATCGCTGGCAAAAAAATATACGGTGGCAGATATGTGCACGGGGTATGGCGTAGCCGAAGCGGTGCGACATTATTATGAACTGTGGCCCTCCTCCGCTGGTGCTACGGACGGAAAGGGTGGCCATGTGAAAGATAAAAGAGTGGTGGTGCAGGGATGGGGCAACGTGGGCGCGGCAGCAGGATTTTATTTGTCTCAGCAGGGCGCAAAAATTGTGGGCATCCTGACGCGTGAAGGTGGACTGATCAATCAAAAAGGATTTACCCACGAAGAGATTTGTCAGTTAGTGGTAGACCGAAAAGGAAACCAACTGGTCACCGATCAGTTGCTCAGCTTTGAAACGGTGAATAAAATGATCTGGGATTTAGAGTTTGAGGTTTTTATTCCGGCAGCGGCTTCGCGGCTGGTCACGAAGGAGCAAGTCGATCGGATGATCACCTCCGGAGTAGAAGTGTTTTCATGTGGCGCCAATGTGCCATTTGCCGATCCTGAAATTTTCTTTGGTGCTACTGGGCTCTATGCCGATGAGAAATTTTCAATCCTTCCGGATTTTATTGCCAACTGTGGAATGGCACGTGTGTTTGCCTACTTCATGGAGAGCGAAGTGGCGATGGATGATGCAGCTGTTTTTGGAGACATCTCGAAAGTGATCAGGCGGGCGTTGGAAAAGACGAAGAAGGTGAACGCTGCCAAGACAAAAATAGCGCAGGCTTCTTTTGAGATTGCGTTAAAGGAGTTGGTAAGATGACCAAGTGAGGTATTTTTTTCATATCGGTTTCAATGGGTTTCTCTATCGGGGCTGGCAACGGCAGCCTGATGAGCTGAATGTGCAGCAGGTTTTTGAAACCACCCTTAGCCAAATTTTCAAAGAATCGATCACGGTGATGGGCTGCGGCCGCACGGATGCACAAGTACACGCGAGCCAGTTTTTTTTTCACGCGGATATAAGTACGCGTTGGGACTATGATTTAGTGTTTCGTATCAATAAGCTATTGCCGCCTGATATTGCCGTGTTTGAAATCATTCCGGTGAAGGAAAATCAACATGCGCGGTTTGATGCTACACTGCGGAGGTACGATTATTTTATTCACACTTATAAAGATCCGTTTTTAAGTCAGCTCAGCTCGCTCTACCTGGAAAAAAATTTGAATGTAGATAAGATGAAACAAGCGGTGACGTTGTTGACTCGCTACGATGACTACCGGGCGTTTTGCAAACGGCCTAATGACTATCGCACCACGGTATGCAAAGTTACAGCTGCGACATTTGTTTCTGATTCTTCCGGAGATCGGTTTCGTTTTCAGATTTCAGCCGATCGTTTTTTGGGCAAGATGATACGCATCATTGTGGGCAAGTTGCTGGTGATTGGGCAGGGTAAGTTGAGTGTCGATGAATTTGAAAGTTACCTGATCACCAAAGAAACCCCCGCGATTTTTGAGCCAGCGCATCCGCAAGGGCTTTACCTTTCGAAGGTTGCGTATCCCTTTTTAGATGTTCCTCCGCGCGCTGATTTTTCGGCCATTTTGCAGAACAAGGAAGATGAGTAGTTGCTTTGAATAGCTTTTTGTATATCAGGCGGCTACTTTCTTTCGATTAGCTAGCTTAATTAGGGTGCGCAACGTTTCGTTAACAGTTTCAGAATCCGGAAAATTCTTCAATACATCCGGCTCCAGAACAATCACATTGGTGTGGGTTTGAAACTTCTTAGCGTATTTTCCACGCACTCCTTTACTAAAGTCGTATTCGGCTTTTAATTTATGATTACTATTTTTTTTCATATTGCTCTTTCTCTTTTTTTGACGCTCTTCTCGCACTTATTATTCTGATTTTCCCATTCCTTTCAGTATGAACAACTACCAATAATCTGCTGGTACTTGCCAATCCAAGCGTTATGCTTCTCTTTTCAGATTGAGAATGCTGCGGGTCATCGATTGTTAATGAATTTACATCAGCAAATACCATACATGACTCTTCGAAAGAGACATTGTGCTTTGCTAAATTTGTTCTTGCCTTTGCAACATCCCACTCAAACCGTATCATGCATTAGCTTTGTTAACAAATCTACATAGTAATCTCAGCTAAAAAAAGTTTGTTTCTGTAAACAAATAGAAAGGCCTGATGTATCTCATGCCTAGCTGAACAGCCGCGCTTCACGCCATCTCACTTTCCTGCGCAGGTGTTCGCAATGGCGATATGCTTCGTTCCATTTCATATTCCGTCTCAGACACTCGCAATGACGGATTGTCAAATGACAAAAAAAACCGTCAGGTCGGAAGACCTGACGGCACGATATATGGTGGTTGCATTAGCTATTCTTGTTCGTTGCAAAAAGTAGGTACTATTTTCTCATCGCAAAAATTTCATTGGTTAAGTCTATCCAATCCACATTGCGCAACTTGATAAGCTCCTCCTTCCACTTCCGTGTTTTGCCTTTGATGTAACGTTCCCTTTCAAGCGCTTCTTCTACGCTTTGAAACCCTTCGAAATAAACGGGTTTCTCTACGTTGTAGCGAGCCGTAAAGCTCTTTGGGTTGATTTTTCTTTTGTGCTCCCAAAGTCGAGTTGGTAAATCAGTAGTCATGCCAACGTACAACACTTTATGATATTGATTGGTAAGGATGTAAACGAAGGCTATTGGAGGAGGGGTAGTCATTTGGGTCGAGGATTCGTTCATGCTCCATGTGCAAAAATAGGCCAAATCCTGAGCGTCCTGAGCAGTAGGAGGCACAACCTTTGGATGTGCATTGAACTTCTTGAAAACACACGATCAGTAGCTCAACCAAGCCAGCGAAGGATCCCCTCTTGCGAAGCCGGTACTCGGTATCCTGTGCCTTCTGTCTGGGTCGTGCTTCGTGATGGGGGATTCTTCGCTTGTTCATGTTTGTCTATGAGGCTGTCAGGTTCTTTTTATTTTGCTACTGCTAATGAATTGGTGGAGCTATACGCTCAGAATTTGTTTTTCAATCCTGAGCGGATTAATGGTGCAACAGGCTCAAGTTGCGTTGCCTTCGTTTGGCGCACGCACTTATGAGTGTTACCAAAACGGGCGAAGGATCCCCTCTTGCGAAGCCGGTACTCGGTATCCTGTGCCTTCTGTCTGGGGCGTGCTTCGTGATGGGGGATTCTTCGCTCTTTTATCTTTATCCATGAGGTGCACGGGTTCTCTTGGTTTTGATGCTGCTAAAAAGTTGGTGGGGGCTATACGCTCAGAATTTGGTTTGCAATGATGGTAATAAAAAAAACCGCCCGATCTTTTTTGGCCTGGCGGCTTTTGGTATGGCGTCTGACGGCTTTTTGCGAAAGCTTATAGCCGTCTGACGCCTGCATTGTCCAAGTAAGACGGGTAATCTTTAGTAAATGAACAGGAGAGGGCACGCGTTCGGAAACGCGCGCCAACTGGAGTTAGGCGACCAAAAAAAACCGTCAGGTCGTAAGACCTGACGGCACAATATTTCTCATTCCATCGCTGGCGTTCGCAATGACGTTTTCATTCGCGATGAAGTTGTACTTTGCAATGAGGGTTAGGCGACCAAAAAAACTTTTCATCTGCCAGGTTTTACGAACTGAGTCAAGACGATTGGGGCTTTATCACACACTATGAAGAGCATTTGTGAGCCGGTGCCGATACTCTGCGGAAAAAAAAGTGGTCGGTGACAACACCGACTATACGCTAAAAATAAAAAGGGCGCGTTTTACGCGCCCTTTTGGTAAACAACTAGTGAATGGTTTCGGCCCTAATTCTAGTTGTTCTCTTTTTTGTCTGAAACATGGTTCACACTTCTATCCAAAGGAAGTCCATACGCCTCTGGATGTAAGAACTTGCCTTTTTCGTTGGCTGGTTTTTCTACCTCAGGCACTACTCTGTTCTGCTCTGCGTATGGATCTTTGCGGATACCTGTTACTTGCCAGCTTACTTTTACATTTGGCTTATCTGTTTTAATTACAAATTTGTTGTCTTTTACTTCAGTGGCAATGATGGCTTGCGCAAAAGCACCGATCACTGTTAGCTGATACCTAAAATCTTTGTTCAATGATTCAAAATAAGCAGGTAGCTCTACGGTTGCGCTACCATCAACATTTGTCGTAATGTTGCCGTTATACACATTCATCATGTCAGGACTCTCAACAAAGCTATGGTACAGGTATTTGTTTTCGGGGTCTTGTGGATGATCAATCTTAAAAGTACCCGATCCTTTTGATAAACTACCAGCGATGGCTACGTTACCATTGGCACCAATGGACATCTGGAGCAAACTTGTGGTGGCACTAGTAGCAGCAAAAAATCGATGCTGAGCTCCCGCGTTATTGGGAATTTGGTAACGGAACTCTCCGCCACTTATGCCAAAACCGTAAAACTCATGATCGTTGTTTGCAGATTCCCAAAGCACCAATCTACGGTTACCCAAAACGTTTCCAAGTTGAAGTGTAGCATTCGGGGATATGGTTCCGATACCCACATTTCCGGCTGCAGTAATGGTCATTCGATTAGCAGCATTGGTTTGAAAATACATGGCTGCATTTTCGTTGTTAGCAATAAATGCTTCTTGCGAACCAGCGCCACTCAACCCAATACTTAGACCATTTGGAGACGGGTTGTTCGTTATTCTTAGAAAGTTACCCGCTGTAGATGGTTCGTTGATATGAAGTCGGTTAGTTGGAGCGGAAGTTCCTATGCCCACATTTACCGTGGCAGTTGCTCCATTCACACCATTGATGCTACCCAATATCAAAGAATTATCAGCATTTACAGTTGCGTTCGCACCAATTGCAGTTGAATTGGTTCGCTGTGTTGAGTTCGACAGCCCCGTGTTAGCGCCAATAAATGTATTGTTAGAACCTGTTGTATTCGCTTGGCTTACAGATGCATTGGGGTAGCCGGCCTGATACCCCACAAAGACGTTGGTCGCACCTGTGCTATTGAATGCAGCAGAAAAAGTACCCACAGCCACATTTTGACCTCCTGTGGCTTGTTGCATTGCACCCCCGCCAATAGCGGTGTTATTTGCCGTGGAAGTTGGATTTGATAACGCTCCCCAACCAATCGCTGTGTTTAGGCTGCCGTTGGTATTGGTTTGCAATGCCCTGTCACCCATTGCCACATTTTGCCCACCATTGCTATTCTGCATTGCTTGATAACCAAATGCAGTATTACCTGCGCTTGTAGTGGATGATAAAGCTTGATAGCCTACAGCCGTATTGTTTTGAGCCGCCCCGTTATTCAACCCAGCTTGGTAACCATAGAAGGTTGCAAAAGGAGTGGCACTTTCAATGCGCCCTGCCGGTTGGTTGTTTACCCGTATAGTGAAAGGAATATTATCAGTTGTACCAATGAAATTGGTTCCATCTACTGTTCCCGCATTTCCAGTCAGTCCCCAACCGCCTCCACCACCGGGCTGCCACGTAGCAAAACCACTATCATCAGAAGTTAATACCTTGCCTACGCCTTGGGTGCCATCGGTTATCTTAATGTTTCCTTTTACATCCAGTGTTGCTAAAGCTGATTCGTTAAATCCAAAATTTCCTATTCCAACAAGAGGAGTTCCGTTGTCAGTAACGTGAAAAGCATTGTTTCCAGTACGGTCATTGAAAATTCTGAATTTGTTAAAATCCGTGGAGAAATAAGCATCCACGTTCCAGTTCCCTATTCCACCGCCTGGTGCCAATGATGGTTCGCCCAAAACTAATTGCCCACCTTCTTCGGCAAATACGCCATCAGTGGCTGCTCGAATGGATCCTCTAACATCTAACTTAACAGCAGGTCCGAACGTACCGGCTACCGGATTAGTATTGTTGATGCCGACCACTCCTGTAGAAGAAATAGTCATCCTATCGGTATTGTTCGTCATAAAAGTTAACGGAAAGGCACTGCTAGAGCCCAGTTTTTCTCCGCCCACTAAAGCATTGCCTGATAAACTCCAGCCGCCTCCTGTTGCGGGTTGCCATGTTGCATTGCCAAGGGCATCAGAAGTTAACACGCGGCCTGCGCCCAAAGTGCCGCCCGTTATTTGCAATTGGCCGGCCACCAATTTGGCAGTGGTGCCCGTACCGACATTTACTGTGGTTACGTTTACATCGCCTAACTGAATGGTGTTGCTGGTGGTGACAGACGCATTTGCACCAATGGCCGTTGCATTTGTCAATGCGCCCGTGGCGACCTCAGCATTAAAGCCTAACGCGGTATTGCCCGACCCTGTTAGGTTGTTGCCCAGTGATGCAGTTCCAACCGCGGTATTGTTAGAACCGGTAGTATTACTGATTAAGGAACCTGAGCCTAGCGCGGAATTGGAAGCTCCAATGGTATTAAAAGCAAGCGATTGGGTTCCCACGGCAGTGTTATCGCTGGCTGTTGTATTCTCATTTAGCGCAGAGTTACCGACAGCTGTATTATTAGACGCTGTGTTGTTAGTAAGGGCTGCCGTACCAAATGCTGCGTTTGCCCCACCTGTTGTGTTCAATGAAAGCGCAGTTGAGCCGACTGCAGTATTTCCATTTCCGGTTGTATTGCTCGTCAACGCTTGATAACCAAAAGCGGCATTTCGTTGGCCAGCCGCATTGTTCAAAAGGGCTTGATAACCAAATCCGGCATTTCGAATTCCGGTGTTCACATTGCCGCTCTGAAAGCCGTACATGGTATTGGCATTGGCGGATGATGCCTCAATTCTTCCTGCTCTTTGGTTGTTGACAATAAAGTTCAAGGGCACATTGTCCTTGGTGCCCACATAGTTAGTCCCTGTACCAATCGCTCCATCCACTGTTCCGTTGTTGCCACCCAATGCCCAGCCGCTGCCTGCTGCTGACCATGTAGGCGGTAAACCCGGCCCCGCAGAGGTAAGCACTTGGCCAGCCGTGCCCGGCAAGTTGTTGGGCATTAAAGCGCCCGAAAATTTTAGGTTCCCTGTTATATCTAGTTTTTCGGTGGGGTTAGTGTTGCCAATTCCCACGTTACCGTTTTTCAAGACGGTAAGGGCGTTGCTTCTGCTAGCAAGGCTGGTGCCATTACCGATGACGAAGAGGCGGTCATTGGCATCGAACCCGGTAGTGCTGGCAGGTGTGTAATCTATGTTGAATATACCCACAGCAGTTTCGCCAAAAGCGCGGGCGAAAAGACCTTGACCCCCTGGTATGGAAGTCATTTGACCAGACGCGGTGTTGTTACGGCCACCTGAAACCGCACTGAAGGCTCCTGGACCACCGTTGAATTCGCCTCCACCCACAAAAGAATTGTCACCCGATGCCGTATTAGCATTACCACCCACAACAGCAGAACGAAAACCTGTTGCCAAGTTTACCTCGCCAGATAGTACACCGGCAGCTTCTCCAGATGCAATTGCATTTCTACCGCCAGCTACAACAGCGCTATTACCACTTGCCTCATTGTTGTACCCACCTCCGACTGTCGCAAAACTTGAGGTTGCCTTATTCAAGTTTCCACCTGAAACAGTAGCCGCACCTGCATTGCTTGGATCTGCATCATTATCCCCAGCCCGGTTTAAAGAGCCACCACCAATGACACTATAGTTATCCGTGACTTGATTGATCTGACCGTTAAAACCACCGCTCAATATTGCTGAACCAATTACACCATTCGTGATCGTATTTCCGGAGTAACCAGCAAGGATGTTGGGGGCCGAGGTGGCATTTGTAAAAGAAATGCGCATTGCCTGTTGGTTGTTTACCCGTATGGTGAAAGGAATATTATCGCTGGTGCCGATAAAATTAGTGCCATCTACCGTGCCTGCCGTGCCTGTCAATCCCCAGCCACTCCCGGCTGCCCATGTTAAAGTACCTGTGCCATCGTTGGTGAGCACACCAGCCGCATTGGCAGCGGGGAACGAAGTAGTTACGTTTCTGATCTTGGTGATGTTCCCGGTGGCGTCAATGCCAAATGCTCCGGCAGTTCCACTTGTAAGTGTTCCTGTAGTGACAATATTTTGCGTGCCAAAGTTGGGATTGATTTTGCTTCCGGCAATAGCGGCACTGGCGTTCACATCAGCATCGGCAATCGTGCCATCAGTAATTTGAGCGCTTCCAAACGTGCCCGTTGTAATTTTGGAGGCATCTAAGTTAGGAACTTGTGCCACAGGCAACGTGCCGGATGAAATGTTGGATGCATTTAAACTGGTTAAGCCTGAGCCATTTCCGGTAGGTGTCAAGTAATCCGTCCCCGCTGTAGCAATGCTCAACGCCCCGGTGCCGCCACTTGTTTTGATCAGGCCATTAGTGGTGAGGTTTGAAAGCGTTGAAATATTTTGAGAGGTGTTTACCGAGAAGGTATTAGTTGTTAACGTCAAGCCTGTTCCTGCCAAATAGGCTGTGCTTGAATAGTTTGGAACATTTAACGTATTGCCCACCAACGTTGCCGCCCCACTCGTGCCCGTGGTGGTGAGCGTGATGGGAGCCTGGTAATCCGTGCCTGCCGCTGCTGAGCTAATACCAGTACCGGTTCCTTTCAATATGCCCGTCAACGAAGTACCAATGGTAATCGCAGGTGTTGAAGTTGCATTGGCTACTGATCCGTTAAAGCCATTGGCGCCAACAACTGAAACAGTTGTTACGGTACCTCCGCCTGCGGGTGCCCAGGTAAGCGATCCTGCACCATCGTTGGTGAGCACACCCACTGCGTTGGTTGCAGGGAACGAGGTAGTTGCGCCATTGATTTTGGTAATATTTCCCGCGTTGTTGATGGAAAACTGGTTGGCCAGCCCCACGTTGAGGCCACCCCCAATGGAAGCTGAACCAGTCGTAGTAGTAATATTTTGTGCGCCAAAGGCAGGATTAATTTTCGTTCCGATAATGGCGGCACTGCTAGAAATGTTGGCATCGGTGATGGTGTTGGCGGCAATTTTTACACCTGCACCTGCGGTGCCGCCTGTGATGCTGGCATCAGCTATCTGCGTTGCCCCGACTTGCCCGGTGTGGTTGGAAAGATTGAAGGCGCTGCCGTTGATGTTGGTGGGGTCGTAAGTGCTCTTAAACATATCGCCACCTCCGGCAGCTACCGTCCATTGCGGCACACCACTGGCATCGGTTGTCAATACGCGGTTGGCGTCAGGCAATCCTGCTGTTCCTATTTTGGCAACGGTAACTGCGCCATTGTTAATTTTTGCAGTGGTGATGGCGTTGTTGGCAACCGTAAATGTTCCAGTCGTTCCGGAAACGGAAAGGCCAATGTCACCTGCCACGTTAATGGCCGTGTTGATTCCGTTGTTTGATAAAAGCTGGTTGGCAGAGAGTGAAGGTAATGAGCCCCCAGTGGGGGCAGACCAGACAGCTACACCCCCTGTGGTGGTAAGAACTTGGCCGGCAGTGCCAGCACTGATTTGGGCAGGAAGAATTTTAGATGTTGTAGCAGCGTTGTTTAAAGCTGCCGCAATGCTATTTCCCGCTGTTAGAGAAATCGTGGAGTTATTGCTTGGGCCGGATACATCTCCGCTAAGCGTAGTAGTCGAGCCGGTATTATCAGTACCGGGTTCCCATCTACTTCCATTCCATTTAAGCACTTGACCTACGGCTGAAGGTGCATTGGCTGCCGAAGAAGTCCATCCACCTGCACCAGAGTTGAGAGAAGAATCCCACATCAGGATTTGGCCATTGGCACCTGGGGCGGTATTAGCAATGGAGAACTCCGTTGAAAAGCCAGCGCCCGTTCCGATCAGAACTTTGTTACCAGAGATTTGAATACCCTGAGTGCCTGCTCCACCTGAGCCTACTTGTACCCATGCCGTGTTGAAGTAGTGAACGGTACCAGTTGAGGTATTGTATACAATCATCCCCGGTTTGCCAAAGGTGCCTAGGCTTGAGACTTTAGGAATAATGATCCCCTGGCTGCCGTTACCTTCCAAAAGTAACACTGCGTTTGTATCAGGGTTGGGAGCATTCGCGCCTGTGCCGATGGCCACTTGCGAAAATGCTTTGAATGTTAAACAAACAAAAAAAGTGAGTGAGCAAAGCTTAGACAAAAGCCTCATTGATTGTATGGTTTTGATTAATGGAAGGTAAATATAAATTTATAATCCTGTATGCCAAATAAGAGTAACCCAAATGGGCGGAGAAGTTTTGATAAGGGGTAAAGCGGAATAGCTGCTAACTTGGAAATTGAAAATTAGCCGGAGCAGGGTAATCAGAACCCGTTACATTTTTCATTGCCCAAGACAGGCATGCCCAAAGAAGGAAAGTACCGAAGGCGGAACTTGAACCCGCACAGCTTGCGCCACACCTGCCTACCGGCAGGCAGGCGCCTCTAAGCAATTTTTGTGTCAGTACCGAAGGCGGGACTTGAACCCGCACAGCTTGCGCCACACCTGCCTACCGGCAGGCGGGCGCCTCTAAGCAATTTTTATGTAAGTACCGAAGGCGGGACTTGAACCCGCACAGCTTGCGCCACACCTGCCTATCGGCAAGCAGGCGCCTCTAAGCAATTTTTATGTAAGTACCGAAGGCGGGACTTGAACCCGCACAGCTTGCGCCACACCTGCCTACCGGCAGGCGGGCGCCTCTAAGCAATTTTTATGTAAGTAC
>VYLL01000015.1_pt1:2500-99912 | contig 99912 bp, 87 predicted proteins | sample 5114301 | NCBI WGS metagenome assembly VYLL01 (sample SAMN12291809, study PRJNA351875) | freshwater metagenome | isolation source: freshwater lake | place: USA: Michigan, MSU2 Lake | collected 2011-08-16 | reverse complement strand
CCTGACAATGAAAATCACCAACTTGGTTTTCTTACTTGGGGCTAAATCGTTGATTTTCATTCGTCAATTATGCAATGCTGACAGTACCGTCAGCATTGCATAATCTGGGTTAAAAATAGAGAGCAACAGGTTGTAGGTGAAGAACACCAAAAACGGCAGGGAACACCAATAACGGCAGGAGATTCTATCCCGTAACGTATAGAACAGCGATTTTATACTATTTTTGCATACTATTGGATGTGCTGTAATGATTTGTAAAACTCTTGTTTTCAGTGATCATGCTATTGATCAAATGTTTAAGCGTGCTATTTCGGTCGGGGACGTTAAACACGTAATTGAAACTGGAGAGTAATTAGAGAATATTTAGATGACAAGCCTTACCCGAGCTATTTAATGCTCGGTCTTGCAAACTTCAAGAATCTGCACATTGTTGTGGCGAGCGATGAGGGGCTAGCTAAATGTATTGTGGTTACGGCCTATGAAGCCACCACTGATGTTTGGGAAAGTGATTTTAGAACAAAAAAGAAAAAACCATGAACTGCGTTTTATGCCATAATGGAGCAACGGAAAAAGGGCTTGTAACCGTAACCCTCGAAAAGAACCAGACCATTGTACTAATCAAGAATGTGCCCGCTGAAGTTTGTACCAACTGTGGCCATTATTATCTTTCGGATGAAATGACGGAGGTGGTCTTGCAAAAGGGAGGAGACGCTATCACCAAAGGAGCAGAATTGGAGGTCGTAAATTTAAAGGTTGCCTGAGTTTCATCATTTTTTTTAGGAAGTCGTACGTCCACGGTTAACATGCATTTTTTTAGTGGCGTGAGCGATCACCGTTTCGAAGTTTGAGTTTCATTACCGGAGATTGTTTCGCCCCATCACACAAATCCAAGCTGGTGCTCGCAATGCCGTTTCTTTGTTTACCCTCGCTCTTGTTGGTGTTCTTCTCCAACTATTAATTACCAACTTAGATTCAAACCCTCAGAAGGCTAAGATTGATGGCAACGGGTTGTTGGTGAATAGAAACAACTGCGATAAATGACTTGTTCTCAAGTCATTTTATTACTATTTTTGACTTGAACCCAAGTCAATTATGCTGGATCGTCTTTTTACTTTTCAAGCCGCCTTGCTGAAACCTATCACCAACGAGTTTACCCGCACGCTTTCCCAATCCATCCATTGGAAGCAGCGGATGCTGGGCATCAAAGGCCTGCGTGGCATCGGCAAAACCACGTTATTGCTGCAACATCTCAAGTATGGTTTAGCGTGCAAAGGACTTTACGTAACTGCTGATCACCCCTGGTTTTATGATCATTCACTCCTTGACTTGGCCGAAGAATTCGAGAAAAATGACGGTCGCGCTTTGCTGATTGACGAAATCCACAAGTATCCTCAGTGGTCTACTCAATTGAAAAATATTTACGATGGACATCCAAGTCTACAGGTCATCTTCACCGCATCGTCTGCATTGGAAATACAAAAAGGCCAGGCTGATCTCAGTAGAAGGGTGTTATCTTATGAATTGACAGGGCTTTCGTTTCGGGAATACCTGCACTTTTTTCAGCACCAGGTTTATCCCATTTTCAGTCTAGAGGACATAGTAAAAAACCCGCAAGGCATAATTTCAGCGCTCACTTTTCCAAAAAAAATACTGCCTCTATTTAAAAATTATCTGCGCAACGGCTATTTCCCTTTTAGCTACCACGAGCCGGAAGGAGATTTTATTATTAAGCTAAATCAAGTACTTAATACTGTACTAGAAACCGACTTGGCCGCAATTGAACGATACACAGCTGGCAATGTGGTCACCATTAAAAAACTACTGGGCGTACTATCTGAATCCGTGCCGTTTACACCCAATATTGCTTCGCTCGCCAACAAAATGAAACTAGGGCGCGATACGGTCAACAACTTCATTCAACATCTAGAACGCGCGCGTTTATTCAATTTAATTTACCAACAACCAAAAGGAGTAGCCGCACTTCAAAAACCGGATAAGATTTATCTGGAAAACACCAACTTTGCTTTTGCGCTCAAAGATCAACCCGATGTGGGGAGCCTTCGTGAAACCTTTTTTTTCAATCAATTGCACAATGCGGGTTATATGGTTTCCTTGCCAGCCTCAGGCGATTTTTTGATTAACAAAAAATGGACATTTGAAATAGGAGGATCAGCTAAAAAAGAAAGCCAGCTAAGAAATACAAAAAATAGTTTTCTGGCCTTAGACGGTATTGAAAGTGCCTATCAAAACAGAATACCTCTTTGGCTTTTTGGATTTTTATATTGAAGGAGGAATTTATTACTCCTACGGCAGCACGTTGATTGCTAACTCTTCAAATTATTTCCCCAACGCCTTCAACATCGTATCTCCAATAAGGGCAGGCGACTCTACTACGTGTATCCCACACTCGCGCATGATTTTCATTTTGGCTTCGGCTGTATCGTCTGCACCACCGATGATTGCTCCGGCATGTCCCATTCTGCGTCCTGGAGGAGCTGTTTGACCAGCGATGAAACCCACTACCGGCTTTTTATTTCCGTTTTCTTTGATCCAACGAGCAGCAACTGGCTCATAGCTACCTCCGATCTCGCCAATCATGACAATCGCATCGGTCTCAGGATCATTCATTAATAATTCAACCGCATCCTTGGTTGGAGTACCAATAATCGGATCTCCGCCAATACCAATAGCTGTACTAATCCCTAAACCAGCCTTCACAATTTGATCGGCCGCTTCGTAGGTTAATGTTCCGGACTTCGACACAATTCCGATCCTCCCTTTCTTGAACACGAAACCGGGCATAATACCCACTTTCGCTTCTCCGGGTGTAATTACACCAGGGCAATTTGGCCCTACCAGTGTCACTTTTTTGTCTTTCACATATTGTTTGGCAATCATCATGTCCTTTACCGGAATGCCCTCCGTAATTGCTACAATTACTTTGATTCCGCCTTCGGCAGCTTCCATAATAGAATCAGCAGCAAATGCGGGTGGAACGAAGATGATCGAAACATCAGCCCCTGTTTTTTCAACAGCTTCTTTGACTGTATTAAACACGGGTCTGCCCAAATGAACCTGGCCTCCTTTGCCGGGAGTAACACCGCCCACTACGTTGGTGCCATACTCAATCATCTGACCTGCATGAAAAGAACCTTCTGAGCCAGTGAATCCCTGAACAATTACGCGGGAGTTCTTATTGACGAGTACACTCATAAAATAGTAGGGTTAGCTCACAAAATTAGGATATTAAAGTTGTCGGGCAAATGAATTTATCCTTACAAAAGTTTGAACATTCTCAACACTGCACCGAGTGCCAAAAAAGTAACTTTCAATCATAGCTGCGATTAATCAAGGCTTGAAAAAGCAGGCGTCAGACCACTTAGAGCGGTCAGACGCCTACTGCAGGCAAAAACTACTTGATGAAATCTGGCAGAACGGCATTACCGAAAGCATACACAGCAAAAGTGAATAAAGCAGACCAAAAAATGGCACTAATTAACATGTAAACGAGAATCTTCTCACGCGGCTTATTAGTACTGAGCGCCAAAAGGGTACCACCAATGGGTGTAAAAATTAGCGGTGTAAAAAAGGCAATCCCACCCAGCCCATATTTTCGCATCATGACTAAGAATTTTCTTCTCAGAGTAGATGGATTCGCTGCCGGTTCGAAATAGCCACGGAAAAAACGTCTCTTCAGCCAATCTCCAAAATAGGTAAAGGCTACTACGCTGATCATCATCCCCAAAATCGTAGATAAGGCTGTAGTAAGCGGATGTAGTTTTAGTGCGTAACCCTGTATTGGCCCTAAAACAAATTTCAAGCAACTCGCCAACACAACTGGAATTGCCTTTAAAATCTCCTCAAGCATTTTACTGGCCGATCATTTTTTTTTCCCAAAACTCAAATCACCCGCATCACCCAAACCGGGTACAATGTAAGACGCTGCATTCAGCTTTTCGTCAACCGCAACAGTAAAAAGTGAGAAAGGCACCTTTAGCGTATCTGTTATTCGCTGAATTCCCTCAGGCGCAGCCACTAATGCCGCAATAAAAACATGCGAAGGGTGACCATACTTTGACAGTTCATTAATCGATCGAATAAATGAAAACCCAGTCGCCAACATCGGATCAATCAAAATTACTTGCTTATTTTCAAGGGAAGGCATTGCCATGTAGTCTAATTCAATCGAAATTTCTTCTTTGCCTTCCTTTCGATAAGCACCAATAAAGCCAGCATCAGAGGAATCAAAATAGTTCAAAAAGCCCTGAAAATAGGGCAGCCCAGCACGGAGTACAGTCAGCAAAATGGGCTTCTCTTTCAAAAGATGCATCTGTGTGGTGTTTATTGGTGTTTGCACGTTGACAGACTGGTATTCCATCTTTTTTGAGATTTCATAGGCCATGATTTCCCCCAACCGAATCATGTTTGTCCGAAACCGAAGCCGATCGCCTTGCTGATTCACATCACGCAACTCTGCCAAAAAATGATTGGCCACCGAATTTTGTTCACTTAAAACAAATACATCCATAAATTCACTTTTATCTGTCGAAAATTTAAGATAAAGTTGTGGATAATGTTGCAAATAAAATGAAAGTCACTTCGCAAAAATGCATCAAACAAGACTGGAGCCTGCTAAAACACCTGTGTGAAATCCCGGCTCCGTCAGGGCATGAAAAACCGTTGAGTGATTTTCTACGACAGTGGATAAAAAAAGAAAAGAAAAAATGGAAGGTTCAGCCAACCATTGTGGTCGGTGAGGAATTTCAAGATTGTATTATCTTAAAATTTGGGAAACCCAGAACAGCCATTTTCGCCCACATGGATAGTATTGGCTTTACCGTTCGCTACTTTAATCAGTTGCTAAGCATTGGCAGTCCGGATGCTGACATGGGAACAAAACTCGTTGGACGCGATAGTCTCGGGCCCATCGAATGTGAATTAGAATTTGATAAGGAAGATCATGCGTTCTACAAATTTGGCAGACCCATCGACCGCGGCACTTGTCTCACCTACAAAGTCAATTTTCGCGAAACGAAAGATTACATTGAAACCGCTTATCTCGACAATCGTCTTGGCATTTATAACGCCTTGCAGGTGGCGTCAACATTAAAAGATGGGGTCATCGTGTTTAGCTGTTGGGAAGAACATGGCGGTGGCTCAGTTGGATACCTGGCAGATTACATCTATCGGAAATGGAAAGTGAGACAAGCGTTAATTTCCGACATCACTTGGATTACAGAAGGTGTTGAACACGGCAAAGGAGTTGCCATTTCTTTGCGCGACAGAAATATTCCACGCAAGGGGTTTGTCGATAAGATTATTGCCATTGCCGACAAAAATAAAATTTACTATCAGTTGGAAGTAGAGGGAACTGGTTCGAGCGATGGGGGCGAGTTACAGAGGAGCCCTTATCCATTTGATTGGTGCTTCGTGGGTGCACCCGAACTGAACCCACACACGCCCCTTGAGAAAGTACACAAAGGCGACATTGCTAATATGATTCAATTATATACCTGCCTGATGAAAGAATTATGATAGCCCTAAAAAGTAAATACTCGGCTAAGCATTGGCGAAGTTAAACTGCCGATGGTCGTAGGGAGTTGCTCAAATCTTCCATCGTTGAGAAAAAAGACGTTTGCCTTGCTGGTTTCAGGATGAATAATCCAATATTCCTTTATTTGAAATTGTTCATAAAGGTTCTTTTTGATTTTTAGATCGTAATTCTGATTTCCCTCTGACAAAACCTCTACGACTAAGTCGGGAACTCCATGTATGTGATCGCTGACAATTGACAAATTTTCGACTTTCACAAACACAATATCAGGCTGCACCGAATTGGCCTCCTCGTCAAGGTACACATCAAAAGGTGCAACATAAACTTCTCCCAGGTGATTTTTCTCTACGTGTTCATAAAGCTGACTAAATAACTTACCAATGATACGTTGATGTTTTCGAACAGGTGACGGGCTCATAAAAATATTTCCATTTATCAATTCGGCAAGAGTTCCTTCTGGAAGCATTTTGTAAACTTCCATAATGGTGCGAGGGGGGCGTTCCACTACTTTATTCATAGTCAAATATAAAGAAACGTGAGGATCAAAAGAAAATAAGTAAGTTTGAAAAGGTCTAAATAGTAAACCCATGGATGCTTCACGAAGAACTTTCTTAAAAACGACAGCAGCGGCAACTGTTGGCGCCAGCTTTATGCCATCTCTAGGATTTTCATCGGTCGCTGAGGAAAAAGTCAGGCTAGGGATTATCGGAGTAGGATTGAGAGGGCAAAATCATTTGGAACTTGCCTTGGCAAGACCCGATGTGGAGGTCGTAGCAATTTGTGATGTCCAACAGCGCATGATAGATCTCTGCCTTCCAATGATCGCCAAATCAGGCAAACGCAAACCACAAATCATTTTGGACGGCCCTCAGGGATATAAGAAGTTACTGGAGAATAAAGACATTGATGCTGTTGTCATAGCAACTCCTTGGGAATGGCATACGGTAATGTGCCTAGATGCGATGAATGCCAAAAAACAAGTGGGCTGTGAAGTAATCACCGGAATGACGGTGGAAGAATGTTGGCAACTGGTTGACACTTCTGAAAAAACAGGCATGCATCTGATGATGCTAGAAAATGTCTGTTACAGGCGGGATGTAATGGCCGTTATGAATATGGTTCGCCAAAACATTTTTGGAGAACTCATTCATTTACAAGGTGGCTATCAGCATGACTTGCGCGAAGTAAAGTTCAATGATGGAAAGAAACCTTATGGAGGTGGCGCGGAGTTTGGTGAAAAAGGATTTTCAGAAGCACAATGGAGAACCCAACATTCAGTAGATCGCAACGGAGATCTTTATCCAACTCATGGGATAGGGCCGATTGCGATGATGACGAATATCAATCGTGGAAATAGGTTTACCAAACTAGTCTCATATGCAACTAAAGCACGTGGTCTGCATAAACACATCGTAAAAAAGGGTGGCGAGAATCATCCCAACGCAAAAGTAAACTTCAAGTTGGGAGATGTAGTTACCACCATGATTGAAACGGCAAACCAAGAAACTATTTTGTTGCAGCACGACACAAACTTGCCCCGCCCCTACTCGATCGGCTTTCGGGTGCAGGGTACGAATGGAATTTGGATGGATGTGAACAAGTCAATCTATATTGAAGGCAGAAGCGAAAAACCACATCGGTGGGAGGACGCTCAAAAATGGCTAGATAAATATGACCACCCATTATGGAAAAAATATGGCAATGATGCGGCTGGCGCAGGACACGGTGGAATGGATTGGTTTGTTTTAAATGCGTTTATCGAATCTATAAAAAGAAAAATGCCACCTCCACAAGATGTGTATGACGCTGTAACCTGGAGTGCCATTACACCTTTATCAGAAACATCGATCAAGCAAAATGGGGCCAGTATCGAGTTCCCCGACTTTACGCGCGGAAAATGGAAAGAACGAAAAAATCTATTTGCACTAGATGATACGTATTAGACTAGTGTACCGAATGGCTGTGCGAAATGATGCCAATGAGTATATCTAAATCTAAAAAACAGAAAACATTAGAAAATCATTGTCTTCATAGATTTTGAAAACAATCCGTTTCAATCGAGTGAAGGAATAATATCTTGTTGGTAATCTAAGAAAGAATTCTTCCTATGAATGGCACCACGTATCTTTGCAACTTGCCTTACACAAGATGCAAATTAAAGATTTAGAATTTGAGAAGTTGATCGACTCAGCAGTGATTGCAGATAAGATCAGGGAGTTAGCTGGAAGACTAAACTCAGACTACGCGGGCAAGTCACCTGTCTTATTGCCTATCTTAAATGGCTCGTTTATGTTTGCTTCCGATTTGATGAAGGAATTGACCATTCCTTGTCGGATCTCTTTCGTGAAAATATCTTCCTACTCGGGCACTAACAGTACAGGACAATTGAAAACATTGATAGGTCATGAAGAAAGTCTTTTCAATCAAGACATAGTTATTGTCGAAGACATTATTGATACTGGACTAACCATTGAAAAGATCATGCTTGAACTGCGTGAACTGGGAGCTAAATCGGTAGAGACGGTTTCACTTTTACGCAAACAACCCGCAAGAGAGAAAAAAGTGGATGTCAAGTATATTGGTTTTGAGCTGGAGAATGAGTTTGTATTGGGATATGGTATGGACTATGATGGTCTCGGAAGAAATTTGAAAGATCTCTATCGATCAATTTCCTAGTTACCGCGACTCTGCTCCATTTGTAAAATTGTCGAATTAAAGAATCATCGCTATCTTGCCTGTCTTTTCTTAAACCAAACCTTAGCAAGGATGAAAAACTTAGTACTCTTTGGCCCACCCGGAGCCGGTAAAGGAACACAGAGCGAAAAGCTTATCAGGAAATATGGATTTGTTCACATATCAACTGGCGATTTGTTCAGATGGCACACGAAAAATGATACAGCACTGGGCAAAAAGGTAAAAGAAATAATGTATAGTGGCGCTTTAGTTCCAGATGAGATCACAATTGCGATGTTAAAGGAAGAGTTGGACAAAAACCCACAGGCAAAAGGTTTTTTATTTGATGGTTTCCCTCGCACAGTGCCACAAGCCGAGGCGTTGGATCAATTTATGAAAGAAAATAATTCAGCCATTCATTTTATTGTGGCTTTGGACGTCACCGAAGAGGAAGTTCGCACACGTATTGCAAAGCGTAGAACGATTGAAAATCGAGTGGATGATGAGGAAGAAAAACTAAACAAACGCATCACTGAATATTTCACTAAGACCGTTCACGTACTTCCCTTTTACGATAAGCAAAAAAGGTTGAATACGGTACATGGCATCGGTGAGGTGGAAACTATTTTTGAGGACATTTGTAAAGTGTTAGACAAAAATTAGTCTCGATTGTTTCCGGTTTCCAGCTACCGGTAACTAGCAACTGGCAACCAATTATGTCCTCAGTTAACTTCATCGATTACGTCAAATTCAATTCACGGTCTGGCCATGGAGGCGCAGGCTGTAGGCATTTTCACCAAGAAAAGTTCGTTGATAAAGGTGGCCCTGATGGTGGAGATGGCGGTCGCGGTGGCCACGTGATTCTTCGTGGCAACTCGCAAATGTGGACGTTGCTTCACTTAAAATATCGCAAACATGTTTTTGCTGAGAATGGACAAGCAGGGCAAGGTCAAAACATGACGGGCGCTTTTGGCAAAGACCAGATTTTAGATGTGCCCCTTGGTACCACGGCCAAACGATTTGAAACAGGCGAATTGGTTTGTGAAATCACAGAACACGGACAAGAAATAATTCTTTCACCGGGAGGACGTGGCGGGAAAGGCAATTCCCATTTTGCCACGCCCACGAACCAGGCACCACAGCATGCTCAAACAGGCGAGCCCGGCAGAGATGAATGGATTATTTTGGAATTGCGTTTGCTGGCCGATGTAGGCTTAGTTGGGTTTCCTAATGCTGGCAAGTCGACACTTCTATCGGTTGTGTCAGCTGCCAAACCAAAAATTGCCGATTATGCTTTCACTACACTCACTCCCAACTTAGGGGTGGTTGCTTACCGCGATGGGTTATCCTTTGTTATGGCCGATATCCCGGGAATTATCGAAGGTGCTGCAGAAGGAAAAGGATTAGGTATCCGTTTTTTAAAACACATTGAACGAAACTCGTTGTTGTTGTTCATGGTTCCTGCCGATGCGAAAGACATCAAACAGGAATTTGAAATTTTATTGAACGAGTTAAAAAAATACAATCCGGAGCTGCTCGATAAAAAACGATTGCTTGCCATTACCAAATCCGATTTGCTGGATGAAGAGTTGAAACAGGCCATTCAAAAAGAATTGCCCAAGAAGATCCCTTCTGTTTTTATTTCTGCTCTTGCCAGCCAAGGCATTTCAGAGTTGAAGGATTTGATTTGGAAGAGTTTGCATTAGGCCATCAAAATTTCATATGGAATACCCAATTCCTTATGCAAAGCCTTGATTACACTTTTGGATAGCTCTCGCTTTCCACTCAGAAACGAGGATACTAGTCCTTTGCTGCCATTAAAATGCTTAACCAAATCTTTTTGCGTAAGTCCCTTTTCTTCCATTATGTAGCGAATTGCACTCACCGGATCGGGCGCTTCGATTTGGTAGTGGACATTTTCATAAGATTCTACGAGTGTTGAGATCAAATCCAATTCATCAAATGCATCGGTCCCTTCTTTCGGATCTCTTGCAATCAATTCATCGATCCGTTTGAGAGCCGCTCTATAATCTTTTTCGCTACGAATAGGTTTGATATTCATAATTAAATTGTTTTTACATCTATACGATCATACTGTTGATGCGTGCCCACAAAACGGACAAATACTTTTCGAAACTTGAATACTACATACACAACTAATCGATACTTGTTTCCTTTTATATTGAACACTAGCCGATTACTTCCGACTACACTCAGATCTGAATACGCTTCCTTCACGTCACGAGGGTCGCGCCAATCCGCTTTCTCCACTATTTTGTACCAGGTTTTCAAAGGCACCTCTGCATCCGTATGCTTCTCCCAAAATGCTCTTAGTGTACTTTTGGCGATGACTCTCATAAACGTAACTGCAAATATAATGCACAGTTTACAAAATGTAAACCGCTGGTGCTAAATCATTCTTTCCAGCTAAGCTCTTGACACCAACAAGTGCCTAAATGGCACAATTGTTCGATTGGCAAAATTCTTGTCTCTTTGCGCTTTATTTAATCGACAAAAATGGAAAATACTGTTCATATGGAGCCCGAACTGCCAAAGCACGATGATTTGGCTGCTGAAACACACATTGGTCAAACCCAGGAGCAGCCTGAACCAGAGAAGAAAGAGGCGCAGCTTGATCCCCTAAAAAAGCTACAAGACGAATTGGCAGAGGCCAAGGACAAATACGTGCGTCTGTATGCCGAGTTTGATAATTTTAGAAGAAGATCTGCCAAAGAGAAGCTCGAAATGATTCAATCTGCCAACGAGCAACTGCTTAAGTCGATGCTGTCAGTTACAGATGATTTTGAGCGCGCAGAAAAATCGTTCCAGGATAAAAACGACAAAGAAGCTGAAGGCTTCTTCTTGATTCAAAATAAATTCAAAAAAATACTAGAGCAGTACAGCGTTAAGGCGATGGAATTTGGGAAAGCAACAGACTTCAACCCGGACCTACATGAAGCCATCACACAGATACCTGCACCCAGTGAAAAACTAAAAGGCAAAGTGGTGGATGTGGTGGAGAAAGGATATTTGTTGAACGATAAAGTGATCCGCTTCGCAAAAGTTGTGGTTGGGAGTTAAAATTCTGACTTCTTCAATTCTACATTCTAACTTCCTTTTAATTCATCCCTCAACAAATGGCAAAGAGAGATTTTTACGAAATATTGGGTGTAAGCAAAAGCGCCTCTGCCGAAGAAATAAAAAAGGCTTACCGCAAAACGGCAATTCAATTTCACCCCGATAAAAACCATGGCGACAAGGCGGCCGAAGAAAAATTTAAAGAAGCTGCCGAAGCCTACGAAGTGCTTAGCGATGAAACGAAACGTGCACAGTACGATCGCTTCGGTCACAACAGACCAGGTGGAGGTGGAGGTGGCTATAGCTCGCACGAGATGAACATGGAAGATATCTTCAGTCAGTTTGGAGATATTTTTGGAGGAGGTGGAAGTGGTGGAAGCCCATTCGATAGCTTTTTTGGTGGAGGGGGAAGATCACGGCAACGGAAAGGCTCAAACTTGCGCATTAAGCTGAAGCTTACGCTGGAGGAGATAGCCAATGGAGTAGAAAAGAAAATTAAGGTGAACCGGCTCATTCATGCCGAGGGAGTCACTTTCAAAAATTGTAATACTTGCCAAGGCACCGGACAGGTGAGAAAAGTAGTAAACACGATGCTTGGGCAAATGGTGTCGTCAAGTACCTGTCCTACTTGCAATGGCGCAGGCCAAACCCTTGACAAACGCCCTCCGGGAGTCGACAGTTCAGGTTTGGTTTCCAAAGAAGATCTTATTACAGTTAAAATTCCGGCCGGTGTCAGCGATGGTATGCAGCTCTCCATGTCGGGAAAAGGCAATGAAGCACCCGGTGGAGGAGTACCAGGGGATTTATTGATCTTGATCGAAGAAGCAGAAGACAAAGAACTGAAGCGAGATGGCACTAATTTAGTATACGATCTACACATAAGCTTCATTGATGCAACTCTTGGCACGTCCGTGGAGGTCCCCTCTATCGGAGGCAAAGTCCGGATTAAAATTGAGCCTGGTACACAAAGCGGAAAGATCTTGCGCTTGCGCGGTAAGGGACTAAAAGATATCAACGGGTATGGAACGGGTGATCAGCTGATTTATATCAATGTTTGGACACCAAAAAAGGTGAGTAGTGAGGAAAAGGCCAAGTTGGAAAGCCTCCGCAGCTCTGCCAATTTTCAACCAAGTCCTGATGCCAACGAAAAGGGATTCTTCGAGCGCATGAAAGAGTATTTTGGATAACAAATAGTAAAACCATTTGAGCAATAACCCGTATAAGACCTATTACGGGTTATTTTTTTGACTAAAAATCCCTGTTTTTCAGTGTTTTAAATTTTCAGTGGCATAAAAGTTAACAGGAAGCGTGTTAAAGACCGTTTTAATTTGGGTAGGCATAGGCGCACATTTGGTCAGTTTAGGCCAAATCAAGAAGCAATTTTCTGTCGAGAAAGACGAGGTGTGCAACAAAGTAAACCTATCATTGAAAGCAAAAACAGGGAACTGTTTTATCCGGCCTAGTCAAAGTCCCGACTTTCTCAATATTTATAGTAATCAAGATCTAGAGCAGTATTCTCATTCATTCACTAATGAGATAAAGGGCACAACGAGCATGATCAAGTTGGCCTTGGAACAAGAAAGTCAACGGGGCGTTGGCAAAAAGATATCTTATCAGGTTTTTGGAAGTGACGACAGGCCATCAGAGAAATTTTGGAAGGTATATCTCACGGAAAGCACTCCCTATTCCCTTAACCTAGACTATGGACTGGGAAATGCAAACATTGACCTATCCGGGCTCTCGGTAGAGAAACTAAAAATCAATACGGGTAGCGCGGACGTAAACATCACCTACGGGACAGGAATTGAAAACAAAGTAACGATGGATACTTTTTTCATTAAAGTGGACATGGGAACAGTAAATGCCCAACATATCAATCTGGCAAAGTCTAAAGTAGTAGTAGCCAACGTGGGTTTTGGAAATATGTACCTTGATTTTTCTGACAAACCCACAACTAGCAATCACATTATTGGAAGTGTTGGTGCTGGCAACCTAACAATCCAGTTACCCGATGACGAAGTGCCCGTAGTGGTTAAAATAAATGACTCCTGGCTTTGCAGCTTAAATCTATCTAAGAGCCTTAAAAAAGTGGGCAACAACAAATTTGCCAACGCAAGCTATTCTAAGAACGCCAAAAACGCCCTGAATTTTGATCTGGATGTTTCAATGGGTAAAATCATATTTAAAGATTCCAATTAATCTAGATCATTTTTCATCATTTTTCAAAATCTAGCTAATCATAGGCAAGTTGTAGGTACTTGTCTTAGTCAAAACACCGCTGTCGTTTCAACTATTCAAATCTTTACATTAGCCAGATTGTAATTCTATTGCTATTTTTAAGACTAATACAAAAAACAAACACGTGAACGCACTTATCGCCAAAGACGTAACTAAGATCTACTCCGAGCACACGGCACTGGATCATGTAAGCATCACCATACCCGAGCAAACCATTTTTGGACTGCTTGGTCCGAATGGTGCCGGGAAAACTACACTCATCAGGATCATTAATCAGATCATTAATGCAGATAGTGGAGAAGTATTGATATTCGGTGAAAAACTTCGGCCCAATCATATCGAAATTATTGGGTACTTACCTGAAGAGCGTGGGTTGTACAAGAAGATGAAAGTGGGCGATCAATTATTATACCTGGCTCAACTAAAGGGACTCAGTCGACACGATGCCATGGCGCGTATAAAAGTATGGCTGGAAAAATTCGAGATTAAGGATTGGTGGCACAAAAAAGTGGAAGACCTCAGCAAAGGGATGGCGCAAAAAGTGCAGTTCATCAGTACTGTTTTGCATGAGCCCAAATTGATCATTCTTGATGAACCCTTTTCAGGTTTTGATCCGGTTAATGCACAACTGATCACAGAAAAGATTCTGGAGTTAAAAGCCAATGGAAGCACCATTATCTTCTCCACTCACCGCATGGAGACCGTTGAGTCCCTTTGCGACCACATCGCATTGATCAACAAGTCGAAAAAAATCCTGGAAGGCCCGAAAAAACAAGTGAAGGAAAGCTATCGCTCAAATACTTTCTTAATTGAACACCGTGGCAATCATTTTACACTGCCCGCTGAAAAATACGAAATCAAGGCGCAGACAAAGATCGAAGAGGATTTGTTTTCCACGACTATCAAAGCTGTAGACGGCATCAAAGGCAACCAGGTCATTCGCGATTTGATTGATATCACAGAGCTGTATAGTTTTCAAGAAAAGCTGCCGACCATGGCGGATATTTTTATCGGATTGATTAAGGCCGATGGGGATGAAGCCCTGAGAAAGCATTTACAAGAAGTTTAAGTAAGCTGCAGACAGTGAGATTGTAGCCGAAACAATACGTAATTATTTACCAAAGAGAAAATATGAACAAAGTCTGGTTGATCATGCAGCGGGAATTCTTAAACCGCGTACAAAAGAAATCCTTTCTCATCACTACTATTTTAGTGCCCTTGATTTTTCCAGCCATCATTGGTGTGTTGGTTTATATCATGAAGAAGGAGGCAGAGTCGGCTAAGGCCGATACCATTCAGGTGGTCGATGAGAGCGGAAAATTTATTTTCGAAAATGGCAAACGATTCGCATTCGTACCTCTTTCGATGCCGCTGGAGCAAGCCAAGAAGGCATACAACGAAACAAAAGACTTCGCGCTACTTTATATACCTCCATTTGATCTAAACAAGCCGGAGGGCATGGTGATGTACACCAAAGAAAACCCAAGCATTGAAAAAGTGGGAAATTTGGAATCCATACTTCAAGATCGTATTAGGGACTTGAAACTAGAGACTTATAAAATTGATCAGGAAACACTGAAGAGTTTAAAAGTCAGTGTTGACCTAAAACAAATAAACCTTTCAGATACGGGCGAAGAAAAATCAAGCAATTCTCAAATTCTCTATTTTCTTGGGTTTGGGTTGGGCATTCTAATCTACATGTTCGTATTGATTTATGGTATCCAAATTATGCAAGGTGTGATTGATGAGAAGACCTCTAAGATTGTAGAGGTAATCGTTTCCTCTGTTAAGCCATTTCAATTGATGTTAGGCAAAATTGTTGGTATTGCTTCAGTAGGGTTATTGCAGTTTACAATTTGGATCATTCTAATTACCGCACTTTCTACAGGCGTGTTGGGTTATTTTGGGTTAAAGATGCCACAGCAACAAGCAATGGAAGAAGTTGCGAAAAGTATGGACAACCAGGAAGTAAAGGTAGCGATGGAACAACAGAGCTCTAAAGCAACCGAGTTATTCAATAACTTCTTTCAATTACCACTGGGAAAAATTGCCTTTGTTTTTGTTTTCTATTTTCTAGGCGGATATCTCTTATACGGAGCCTTATTTGCCGCTGTTGGATCAGCCGTAGAATCCATGCAGGAATCACAACAATTCCAGTTTCCAATTACGCTTCCTCTTCTCATAGGCTACTTTGGACTATTTATGTTCATTCTACGTGATCCCCACGGAAGTGTAAGTTTCTGGCTTTCGGTGATTCCATTTACATCGCCAGTAGCTATGGTTGGAAGAATCGGATCGGGAGTTCCAGATTGGCAGCTAGGTCTATCGATGGCATTGTTAATCGGTGGTTTTCTTTTTACAACTTGGATTGCTGGAAGGATCTATAGAGTTGGAATTCTAATGACTGGCACGAAAGTAAGTTGGAAAGTGCTTGTAAAATGGTTCCTGATGAAGGCATAATCAAAAGCAAACAACTGGCAACATCAAATCCGGATCACATTCGGATTTTTTATTTACCTTCAATCCAGTTATGCTCGGCAATCCCTCTTCACCTGCCTCGATGGAATTCTACAAGGATAACACTAATCTTAAGTGGATTATTCTTGCTGTATCGGTCATCATCAGTGGCGGAACGATTCTATTTACTAAAATACTAGTTGATCAATTAAAAGAACGGGAGCGCAATCAAGTACAGCTCTTTGCGAAAGCGATCGAGTACAGTAACAATGATATTGAGAACGAAATTCTTTTTATCACGGAAGAAATCATTTACAAAAACAACTCGATCCCAACCATCCTGTTGGACGAAAAAAATAACATAACTTTCTATCGCAACATCGACATCGATTCATCTTGGAGCAAGGAAGAGCAAGAAAGAGTATTGAAAAGCGAGTTGGAAGATATGAAGAAAGCGTACCCCCCCATCGACATTCGACTAAAAGATCCTTCCAGTCAAGAGGTTTTCGCTACTCAAAAAGTTTACTATAAAAACTCCTTTCTACTGGCCGAGCTAACTATTTTCCCCTATGTAGAAACCTCGATCTTAGCGATTTTTGGATTTATCGCATACCTCGCTTTTAGTTATTCAAAAACTTCTGAACAGAACCGGGTGTGGGTAGGGTTGGCTAAAGAAACAGCACACCAGATAGGCACCCCTTTATCGTCATTGATGGCGTGGGTGGAAGTGCTACGTGATGATCCTGAATTGAAAAACAAAAGCTTTGTAGACGAACTAGATAGGGATATCCGGAAACTACGGGTAGTCACCGAACGGTTTTCTAGTATCGGGTCGACACCTGTCCTAAAAGCAGAAAATATTTTCCATTTGGTAAACAATGTTGTGAGCTATCTACAGCCTCGCCTTTCTTCAAAAGTAAAAATCGAAGTATACACGTTGTCTGAAAACATTATGGCCAATGTACACGCTCCCCTATTTGAATGGGTGCTAGAGAATCTCTGTAAGAATGCCGTAGATGCCATGGAAAATACGGGTACTATTGCGATCAAGATTCTAAGAGGGAGTGACAGTAAAGTATTGATTGACATTTCCGACACTGGAAAAGGAATTCCAAAAAAACTAGTCCAGAGTGTGTTTAAGCCCGGCTTTACAACCAAGAAAAGAGGATGGGGTTTGGGTCTAGCTCTCGCCAAGCGAATTATAGAAATGTATCACGAGGGAAAAATATTTGTAAAATCCTCAGACGAAGGGCAAGGTACCACTTTTCGCATTGAGCTAAAAAGTGCTTAACGCAATTCGTTCTCCTGTCAAAGACTCTTCCACAAATAAAGTGTCGCATAGGCTTCCCAGCCTTTGTATTTTTTAAAAATTCTTTTGACTTGATCCAATGTTGGCTTGACTTTCATTTTTTTTAAATTCTTAATCGCGTTGTGAACACCAGCATCTTCTAACGGGAAGGCCTCCGGATATCGAAATGTTTTCATCAGTGCATAATTGGCCGTCCAGTTCCCAACTCCTTTTATACTCATCAATTTCTCCTTAGCCGCTTGAAAGGGCAGTTTCTTTAGTTTCTCCTTGGTGATCTCTCCACTCAAAAAGGCCTGAGCAATTAACACCACGTACTTGCTTTTTTGTCGTGAGAATTGAAGCGGCAAAAGGTGTTCATCAGAAAGGATTGAAACTACCTGTGGTGTGGGGAATAAATAGTATACCCTATCGCCAACAGTATGCTTTTCACCAAATTGCTCTACAAATCGTTGTTTTAAGGTGTATGCAAACTGAAGATTAATTTGCTGACCTATCACCGCCCACACCAACGACTCAAACAAATCAGGTTGCCCAATGATGCGATAGCCAAAATATTCCTTTACTAATGGACCTAATAATTTATCATCCTTAACAAGGGCATAAAACGGTTTCAGGTCCGCATCCAGGTCAAACCATTCCTTAATAAACAGAATAAGTTGTTCCCTTTCAGATTGTTGCAGTGGTATGCCTCTAACTACTCTTACTTGTAGTTGGTTGGATTTCTCTTGGATCAGTTCAAATACAATTTTTTTTGATCCGATTTCAATCATTTTTGAAACGTGATTATCATCTACAAAATGCAAAAGCTCTTTTGGTGAACGTTGAAGAAACTCAACTGACCTTTTAAAACTGAACTCATCGAAAACCGGAATATGAAAAGACTCCATACCACAATACTAGAAAATTATTTTCCTATAAAAATACCGCATCACTAAAACAGCAAGAATCGGGTTTTACAGATTCACGGTGAGCTCTACGTTTACCATATGATTGATTTGACATTGATTCGATGGGGCGAAACGTATCTTTCTCATTTGTATATGATCGCACATGAAAAACTAACAACGAGTGAGTTGGTCAGGCTCCTAAAAAGTAAAAAAATAGTATTAGCAGGAAACAAGAAGCTTAAAATCTATGGTTCGCTCGACTGTCGATCGGGCAAGAGAATGAAAAAAATGAATCGTGTATTCTTTACAAGTCAAAAAGAAGCAACTGAATTAGGTTATCGACCTTGTGGCCATTGCATGAAAATCGACTATGTGTTTTGGAAAGAGAGCAAGAAACAGGTTGAATCCGAGAGACGGAAACGCCAAATTTGATCCATCAAAAAATAATATCTTTATGATAATGATCGAAGACAAAATAAATTACCTGCGAATAGAGCAGGCTATTCAGTACTTGGAGAAAAACTTTCACCGCCAACCAGAGTTGGATGAGGTGGCGGAAAAAGTACATCTTTCTCCTTTTCATTTTCAACGAATCTTTACAGAGTGGGCAGGTATAAGCCCAAAACGTTTTCTCCAATTCCTGACTGTTGATTTTCTAAAAAGCAAATTAACGCAAACCAAAAATCTAGTCGATGCGGCAGAAGCAGCAGGGCTTTCGAGTCAATCACGTGTATACGATTTGTTTACCACATTGGAGGCTGTCACTCCGCAGGAATACAAAATGCGCGGTGCGGGCATACGAATAGAGTATGGCTTCCACGAAACACCCTTTGGGCTTGCTCTACTTGGTGTTACTGAACGAGGCGTTTGCTGGCTGTCGTTTATCACGACCGATGAAGATCCCAACTACGAACTTGAAAAAATGAAAGAACATTGGGATCACTCCATTTTTCATCATGATCAAGAACTAACGGCCAGTATCACCGATTCCATTTTTGGTCAAAGATCTCCATCGAAAAAATTACATGTATTTGTTAAGGGCACCAACTTTCAAGTAAAAGTTTGGGAAGCTCTTTTGCGATTGCCCTTAGGAAGCGTAACTACGTATCAGGGAATAGCAGAGAAAATACAAAATCCAAAAGCGATGCAAGCTGTGGGCTCCGCGGTTGGTTCCAACCACATCGCCTATCTAATTCCATGTCATCGCGTCATTCGCAAAGATGGAATTCTGGGAGAATACCGTTGGAATTCAACACGTAAAAAAAGCATCATCGGCTGGGAAATGGCAAAAGCGAGTTGAGGCAAGAAGCCTAATCTTCTTATTTTGAAGACGATTCATTAATATGGAAAATTTTCAACAACCCGCCTCTCAGATTAAACGTGTGCTACTCCCAGGTATTATTTTACAATCTGTCTTGATTGGTGGCGGTTATGCTACGGGGCGTGAGATTGTAGAATACGGAGGAAAATTTGGAGCCAGTGGTTGGATCAGTGGGCTTGCTATCTTTTTTGGATTCTCCCTTATTTCTATTTTATCAATGGAGGCATGCCGTCAGTGGCAAGTGTATGATTACAAATCCTTGTTAAAAAAAATGATTGGCAAAGGATGGATAGCTTACGAAATTACCTACCTGTTGTTGGCGATCTTGATCATCGCAGTGATGGCTGCCGCTGCTGGAGAAATATTAAATAATACGCTGGGTTTTAATCAATGGGTGGGTGTGATGTTAATTGTGGTGTTGGTTGGGCTTCTCAATTACAAAGGAGATAAGGTGATCACCAAACTGGAAACGATTGGAACAATTGCTCTATTCAGTGCGTACATCATTTTTTCAATTGCCGTATTTAGCACCCGAGGTTCAGCGATTACCGATGTGTTTACCAACTGGGATAGCAGCTATTTGCCAGATGCGCCACACTTCGGCCTGTTGGTTTGGACAGGGATCCTTTATGTTGGCTATAACTTGGCTGTTTACCCGGCTTCGTTTTTTACCTATCGAAATATTCGCTCTCGAAAAGAAAGTATTGCGGCTGGTTTTATTTCCGGTGCGCTAATGACGATCCCGTGGTTCCTTACCTACTTTGCTCTGTTATCTTACTATCCAAGTCAAGAGGTGCTTGCCTCAACGGTTCCTTGGCTTACAATGTTGGAGCCTTTTCATACTGTAATGATTGTCATTTTTGGAGTGGTGGTGGGCTGGACATTAGTTGAAACCGCCACAGGAATGATTCACGCTTTCATTCATCGCATTGAAAACGAAGTTGCCGAGCGAAGTGCTGAACCCATGAAAAAGATTCACAAGGCATATATTTCTACTGCCGCGTTAGTCGCTTCGCTAGTGCTCGCACAAGTCGGAATCATTGATCTGGTAGCGAAAGGGTATGAAATGATGGCTTATGCCATGATCGCTGTTTATGGGTTACCGCTCTTGTTCTATTCAAAAAGGCTGCTATTTAAATAATACACATGATTGCTGTAATGGCGATTGGTTCGCCAACCTTAAAAGTGGTGAAGGGTAATCTGGCAGAGGTGCTGAAGAATGAATAAGATTATCCCCTGAAATGATACGCCTTCGTCTTCGTAAAAGCTCTTAATCCAGCATGTGAAAGCGTAGCCCCAAAACCAGAATGTTGCCTTCCACTCCAGGGCAAGGCAGCACTTACACGATCGCAGCAATTCCAGTAGCCAGTGCCTGAATTAATTTGTTCTAAAATATTCTCTGCCCGCGATTGGTTGTTAGAATAGACTGCTGCGGTCAATCCGTATTCAGTATCCTTCATCAACTCAATAGCTTCATCATCACTCTTCACTTTCATGATGCCTATGATAGGGCCAAATGATTCTTCACGCATCATACTCATTTGATGAGTGGCATTGGTGATTACAGTTGGTTCGAAATAATATCCTGTACCGTCAATACGCTTTCCTCCCACCAGAACCTTGCTCCCCTTTTGAACGGCATCTTGAACCTGTGTTTCAAGAAAACTAAGTTGATCTTTTCTACTCAACGGACCAATGTAAACACCTGCCTCCGTTGGTTTTCCAATCTTCCATGATTTTACCTCTTTGATGAATTCATCAACGTATTGATCGTACACTTTTTCATTTACATAAATTCGTTCTACCGCACAGCAACTCTGGCCGTTGTTATAGAATGCTCCATCTGCCGTGCTGGCAGCAACTGCTTTTATGTCAGCAACATCATCAGCCACATACAATGGGTCTTTGCCTCCTAACTCCAGTTGGCAGGGCACCATCTTAGGCGCGACTTTCTCGTAAATGTATTTTCCGGTTTTGTAGGATCCGGTGAAAAAGTAACCATTAAATGGAAGCTCCAATAAAAGTTCACCTACACTTCTTGCGCCAACCGCAACATGAAACACATCGTTGGGTACACCAGCTTGCTTCAGAAGTCTTTCAATTTCCAGTCCCGTTAACGTAGAATATTCAGAAGGTTTATACATCACAGCATTTCCAGCCAACAAGGCGGGAACAAAAACATTTACGCCTACAAGGTAAGGATAGTTCCAGGCAGAAATGTTGCAAACAACTCCCAATGGTTCGTAGGAAATTCGTTCGGTCAAATTTCCTTCTTGGATCATTACCTCATCGGCTAGATACTTATCTGCATTGTCTGTCAGCCATTTGATTCTTGCTCGCGCTCCATTAATCTCATTGCGCGACTGCTGTAATGGTTTACCAACCTCAGACGTAAGGATAGACGCTAATGCCTCGACATTCTTCTCCAACAAATCAGAAAATGTCCGGAGAATTTCAATTCGTTTTGCCCGTGTAATTTTCTGCCAATCGACTTGGGCGACTTGCAGCAACTTGAATTTTTGATTGACAGAATCAGGTGAATCTTCCTGAATATCTCGAATAACTTCTTCTGTGGCCGGATTAACGATTTTCATTTCTGTGAATTATAAGCTTCGCACTTCATCTAGAAAACTCTTTTTGATACTTGCCGTCAATGGATTGGATTGATCGTTCATTCGCTCAGGGTGCCATTGAACCAATAGTAAGTAGGAATGATTCTTAGGATCCACTCTCTCTAAGCCTTCGATCACCCCATCCTGTGAAAAACAATTCGCCACTAAACCAATACCCACATGCTTCACCGATTGGTGATGGGCACTGTTCACTTCTCCTTCAACTCTCGAGGAAATTTGATTCATCTGACTATGCGGATCAATTGAGACAGTATGATAGCGATCTCTCCCCTCGCCAAATTTAGAGTGATTGAATTTTCCAAACGAAGGCAAATCAGGAATAAGTGTGCCGCCAAAAAATACATTCGTGATTTGAAGTCCCCGACAAATGCCCAGCAAGGGTAGATTATTTTGTTGGGTATAGTTGATTACACTCAAATCAAATTCGTCCCTTCGTTCATCCACATCATCGGGATAACAAAACTTTAGCAAATCGGGTCTGTTGTAAAATCGCGGATGCACATCCTCTCCGCCCGTCAACAACAGTCCCTGGCATTTTTTAATTTCATCAAAGTCGTTTAGCGCATATCCTAACTTGATCACTTCCACATCAGTATCTTGAGATATCCAGGCTGCATACTTATCGTACTTACTGCAATCAGCAACGCCTATTGTTATCTTTTTCATTTTTATAGCGCCTTCAAATACAATTGCCTAAAATCTTCTCTACTCACCGGCTTTGGATTATTGGGATGAGCAAAATCGGCAATAGCTAAGTCCGCCAATGTTTCGATGTGCTCCGGCTTGACACCAATCGCGCTAAGTTTATGTGGAATGTTGATCTTTGAATTCAAACCAAAAAGATAATCGACAACCGCTTTACCGGAATGCTCTTTCAACTCTAGTGTACTGGCAATTCGTTTGAACTTATTTTCAAATCCTTCGATGTTGAACTCCATCCCGTAAGGAATATTAACTGCATTGGCCAACCCATGATGAGTATCTAACAAAGATGACAGCGGATGAGCTAATGAATGCACTACCCCCAATCCTTTTTGAAACGCAATAGCACCCATCAACGAAGCAATCAACATTTTGCTGCGCGATTCGAGATCAGGTTTATTCACAGCTACTTCCAGCGATTGATGAATCAAAGATATTCCTTCCAACGCAATTCCTTCACAAAGTGGGTGGGGCATCTTGGCCAGATAAGCCTCCATGTTGTGTGTCAATGCGTCCATGCCAGTAGCTGCAGTGATAAACGATGGAAGCTCCATAGTTAACAAAGGGTCAGCAAAAATAATTTTTGCGAGCAACTTGGGTGAGAATAAAATTTTCTTTTGATGTGTGACATCATCTGCAATGATGGCACTGCGCCCGACTTCGCTGCCTGTTCCTGCTGTGGTAGGAATAGTAATAAAATGGGGCACCTCATTCGTCACAAACACATCCCCTCCGATCAAATCGTCATACTTAAATAAATCCTCTCGGTGATTGATTCGCAAAAGAATGGCACGTGCGACATCGATAGCTGCCCCTCCGCCAATTCCAATGATGGAATCCCGCTTTGCCTCATCAAATACATCTGTGCCTTTGTACACGTCCGACTTCACTGGGTTTTTATGAATATCTGAAAACACTTCTACAGAAACGTACTTCGCCTTCAAACTCTCTACCATTTTTTTGAAGAATGGAAGTTGCGCTACCGTAGGATCAGTTACAACCAGCGGCTTTGATAAATTATTCTTAACGAGATAATCAGGTAGTTCATTGCTGGAACCGGCACCAAAACGGATGGTGGTTGGGAAGTTATATTGATAGATTTTATCGAAGATCATAATTCTTTGTTAACATTCTTTTATCTAGTAGGATATCGCATTTTGCGACCTCCAATCTTGATTTTCATAGGTTAAAGGTTGAATAGATTAAGCGTGGTTGATTTGTTTTTTAGTTCACTGCGTGTCAAATAATCTCAAAATACCTTTTAACCTCCCAGTCTGTCACTGCTTTCAGATGTTGCCTCCACTCCCACTCGCGTGTTTGGGTAAAGTGTTCTACAAATTGCTGTCCCAAAATTTCTCTAGCCACAACTGACTGTTTCATCTTCTGAGTGGCTTCATGCAGATTTCCTGGCAAGACACCATTAGAAAAATCTTTATACCCATTGCCCACTGTAGCTGGTTGCTTTAATTTCAATTTTTTCTTGATTCCGTACAACCCAGAAGCCAGCGCAGCAGCCATCGCCAAATAAGGATTTACATCCGCACCTATAACTCTCGTCTCTAACCGACATGATTTACTTCCGCTCGCCAGCACACGTAAAGCAACTGTGCGATTATCAATTCCCCACGTCAATGTGGTGGGTGCCCAAGCGCCTTCTACCAATCGCTTGTAACTATTGATTGTTGGCGCATACATGGGAAGCAAATGTGGCAGACAAAACAATTGCCCTGCGATATAACTCTTCATAACTTCACTCATGTGATGCTTGTCTTTCTCATCATAAAAAAGATTCTTCTTCCCTGCTTTATCCCACAAACTCTGATGTACGTGTCCACCACAGCCGGGAAGAGACTCACTGATCTTCGCCATAAAGGTGGCCATGACGCCATGTTTATAAGCAATCTCTTTAACAGCCGTTTTGAATAATGTCGCGCGATCTGCTGCTTCAATCACACCTGCATACTGAATCGCGGCTTCTAAAACTCCTGGCCCCGTCTCGGTGTGAAGTCCTTCAATAGGCACACCAAACTTTTTTGGTAAATCAAACAAATCAGAGAAGAAAGGATTTTCTAAAGTAGTACGTAGAATAGAATACCCAAACATGCCCGGAGTAAGTGGCGTCAGGTCTTTATAATTTTTATCCTGCGCGCTTTGTGGTGTCTCTTGAAAATTAAACCATTCAAATTCTTGCGCAAAGAAGGGCGTAAATCCTTCTCGTTTGCCATCGGCATAAACTTTCTTCAGCAACTGACGCGGACAAACAAAAGCCGGATTTCCTTTCGCGTCCATAATCTCCCCGAGAAAAAAGGGAAGGCCGTTTTCCCAAGGAATTTTTCGAAACGTAGTGAAGTCAATTCGCGTAGGCGCATCAGGATAGCCGGAGTGCCAACCAGTGTATTGGCCATTATCGTAGGCAACATCATTCACATCCCATCCAAACGCCACAACACAAAACGTAGTAGCTCCATCCGTAAACGAAAGAAATTTCTCCGTTGAAATATATTTACCACGCAATACTCCATCAATATCAGCATAAGCAATTTTTACTTTCCCAGCTGGGTGATTTTTTACATACTTAAAAATTTCTTGTGTTGTCATTGCTTCTTAGAATTTCGTGAATTCCAACCTTTAAAGATGCCATAACTTACTCCAATAATCAAAAAATATAGGCCTGCTAATTTCAAATTAAAAATGGTCATTGCCACAAAAGAAAAAGAAGCAATGGCAAGAGCTACAAATGGAAAAATAGGATATAAAGGAACTAGAAATGGTCTTACCAGATCAGGCTCCTTAGTACGTAGTTCAACTAAAGATAACATAGAGATAATATACAGTGTCAATGCGCCAAATACAGCAATGGTAATAATCTCACCTGTCTTGCTTGTCAACAATGCCAATATGCCCAACCCCATATTTGCAAGCAATGCATTGGCTGGTGTTTTAAACTTTCTATGAACCTTACCTAAGAATGCTGGAGCATACCCAACTCGGCCAAATTCATAAGTCGACCGACCCGCTGCCAACATCAATCCATGAAAAGAAGCAATCAAACCAAAAATACCAACGGTTAGTAAAAATCGAAAATTCAAAGAATTGGCATCAACTACTTGCGCTAAAGCCAACGGCAAAGGTGAATCGGAAATCGTTCCGTCAGATTTAAAAACAATGTCTTCCCAACCGGATACCCCGACTGAGCTAACAAATGTGACAAGGCACAAAAGGACAAGTGTTGCGATTGCAGAGCCAAAACCAACAAGAATAGTTCGCTTCGGATTAATTGCCTCCTCCGCCAAATTAGCAACTCCTTCGATTCCTAAGAAAAACCAAATGGCAAAAGGAATGGCTGCTAGCACACCTGCATAACCAAATGGAAATGTATTCTGGTGCAAGTGGCTAAGTTGAAATTTCGGGACTGTAAGCCCTGCAAAAAACAGCAACCCCATTACCGCAAGAATGGTAATCACTAATTCAAAAGTAGCAGCCACTTTTACGCCTGAAATATTTAACGCAACAAAAATGAAGTAGGCAAGAATGGAGAAGAGTAAAACCGATATATCAGGAAAGAAAATATTCCCATACGAACCGATCGCAAAGGCAATAGCCGGTGGTGCAAAAATGAATTCGATGTTCTGTGCCATGCCGGTTATGAATCCAACATCTTTTCCAAAAGCACGATTGGCATAATCAAAAGCTCCGCCTGACTTTGGGATAGCACAAGCCAACTCGGTATAGCTAAATGTAAACGTGATGTAAAGAATGATGATAAAGAAAATGGCAATCGCCAGTCCAAGCGTGCCGCCTTTCTCCAAACCTAAATTCCACCCAAAATAGTTTCCGGAAATAACGTAGCCAACGCCTAAGCCCCACACCATCGCTGGCGTGAGTGAACGTTTGAGGTGAGGCTGTGACATGAAAGGCTTTGGGTAAAAGGGTTCAACCAAGGTAGCCAAAAATTCAAAGGCAAAAAAAGAAGGCTATTTACTCTTCTTGTCTTTAAATCCGTACGGACAATGCCTACAACCACTTTGACAGCAGTAGCCTCTTTTGAGATGAAAGGCTTCTGTAAAAACCAAAAAGCCGTTTTCCATATAGAAATCTGGCGACTCATTCTTTTCAGAACCAGCAATCGCGTCCACTTTCGGATCAATTAGTCTCTTTGCCACCTGTCAAAAATTATACCTCACCCCAACTACATAATTTCTTTCTTGGGTAGTAAAGCCGTAAACGCCAATAAACTTTTCATTTAACAGATTATTAATTAATCCATAGATCGACAATTTTCTATCAAACAATTCCTGCGAAGCAGAAAGACTGATTAGGTCATAAGCATTTAGCTCTACTTCGCTAGCCATAAAATTTTCATCGTAATACAAGTCAGTTCGTGCGCTTGTATGTAAATAGGTGGCTGTGAGAAGCGTGCCCTTGCCGACCCGATAGGTCGCACCTGCACCCCACTTTTCTTTGGGTATGCGGTAGAAAGACTTCTCATTGTCGCTGCTTTGGCTTGTATAGTCTGCACGAAAGCTCAGTACTTTGTTAAAATGATAGACGCCATCCAAAGTAACACCGATCACTTTCCGGGTAGCGGCCAGATTTTCATAACGGGTGATGAAGCCGATGGTGTTTTGTTCATTTCGAAAAAAATTAACAGCACTAATGGAAAACTGGTTATGAGCAAGGCTCACTCCATATTCGTAGTTGACATTCTCTTCAGGTTTTAAATTTCTATTACCAAAAGGCGAATACAGTTGATATAAACTTGGTGTAACAAACGAAGACGAAACCGAGCCGAAAAATTTAAGTTTTGAATCCGCAGCAATATTTACAGTCCAGGATGGATTCAGATTATACAACAACTTGCTCCCGTATTCGCTGTGTGTATTCAATCGGGTGCCAATGTGTAGTTGCATTCCATTTTCGAAATCTAAAAATAAAGAAGTGTAAGGATCAACAATGATAAACCGGGTCGTGTCGATTGTGCTCACATTCTTCTCTCCGAATTTTAGTTGTTGAAAACTAACCCCACTCAATAGTTTGGCATAACCACTTAGCTGATGGGTATGAATTACTTCGGTAAAAAAATTTCTCCCATCGTAAGCGGTCGGATACAAACTGGTAAATTCTCGGTTGTTACTCAGCTGTTGGGCTGTTAATTGTACACTTCCGTTGGTGTAGGTATAATACCCTTTGAAACCAACACGGATTTGTGACTGCACCAGACTATTGCTTGCATCTTGAAAGGCTCCATCATCATACTTCGCATCCAGCCAATCGGTGCCGCCAAAAATATCCAGTTTAAATTTTGGACTGAATTGGTAGCCTACTTTTAAAAATCCGTTTCTTCGGGTTATTCCATCTTTATCAAAATTGCCAGCACCATTTTTTTCAGTGGCAGCAGAAAAACCTTCTGATGAAAAGTTGTTGGCGAGCACTTGAAAAGTAAGCTTATCAGCCTTTCCATTCAAGTTCAAATTTTGCCCAGAGCTATTCCAACTTCCTGTATTCAAATCAATACTCCCATGCAATCCCGCTTGATCCGCATTTTTTGTTTGTATGTTAATAACTGATGCTGCCGCACCCGATCCATAAAGTGTACTCAATCCACCTTGCAACACCTCCACATTTTTTAATTGATCGGTGGCTATGTAACGTAAATCATAAAACGCATCAATGCCAGAAGGGTCATTCATAGGTATACCATCTACTAAAATCAACGTTTGTCGATTGCGTGCACCTCGCACATAGTAGTTAAGGTTAGAGCCGGGCGTCCCAAAATTTCCATCCACTTGTGTGCCCGCAAGGTTGTTGAGCAAATCCGAAAAATTTATTCCTGGCTGGTCGCGTAGTTGCTGTTCACTCAAGCGCAAAATAAACTTGCCTGATTTTTCAATTGGCAATTCAAACTTGGTTCCTGTTACTACTACTTCTTTTAACGTGCGAACCGAATCTTCCACTTGCTGTGCCGATGTTTTATTTGGTGCCAGCCACCAAAGGACAATTAGAGTGATTGCCCAGACTCTTTTCTCTTTTTTCATTTTCAAAAAAGTTTAAAGGTTTGAAAAAAGAGTAAAAGGCTGAAAATGAAACAATGAAAATGCACTGATAGGAACCTGCAGAATCCTGACATTACATTCTTCAAATGAATCACAGTCGCTTTTTACCCGAAGCACTGATATCAATTGCATTTCGGCAGGTCTCCTGGCTCTCCACATTCGCTAACGCCTTCCCATCCGCCTAAGGCGGACAGTGGCTTAGATAGTTAGTTCATTACGTGGACTACAGTTGCGGGAACAGCCCCCGAATCGAACGGGGTTCCCTTTTAATCTTCTGGTGATGTAACTCAACAGAAAAACCGCAATACGGGCGCAAACATAATAAATTCTGTAAACTTGTGGGATGAAAAAAGATTGGAGGTTTGAGATTTTAGATTTGAGATTGGTGTTTACCTTGTGGTTGGCAGTTGGCAGTCTGCTTTCATGTAACAGCAAAAAAGACTCGGGCACAAATCCAGAAAGCATTTCAGTTGCAAAATATGCCGTTGGTTTTAAAGTAACCCTTGTCGGCAATTCTAAATTGGTAGAAGTCAAGCAACCCTACCAAAACGCTACATCCGGTTATCAGTACTTATTAGTTCCAAAAGGTGAAGTACCACCAACACATGATGAAACAACACAAGTAATTATTGTGCCCGTAGAAAATATAGTATGCACTTCCACGACCCACATTCCCCTGCTCGACTATATCAACGAAACGGAAAAACTCATTGGCTTTCCCACCACGGACTATATCAGTTCAGAGAAAATGAGAAAAAGAATTGATCAAGGAAAGGTAAAAGACCTCGGCATCGATAAAGGAATGAATATTGAAATGCTCTATACACTCAAACCTTCACTTGTCATGGGTTACACCATGACCAAAGATTTAGGTCAACTTAAAAAAATCCAGGAGCTGGGCACCCCTGTAGTGATCAACGCGGAGTATTTAGAAAAACATCCGCTCGGACGTGCGGAGTGGATCAAGTTCATGGCGCTCTTCTTCGGCAAAGAAAAAGAAGCTGATTCTGTTTTTGCTGAAATTGAAAAAGAATATTTAAACACAATGCAATTAGTAAGCGAAGTAAAAAATAAACCAACGGTGCTGAGCGGTATCGTTTATGGCGATGCCTGGTTCATGCCCGGTGGCCAAAACTATGCAGCTAAACTTTTGAAAGATGCAGGTTGCGAATATTTATGGGCCTCCGATTCGACCAATGGATTTTTGCAATTGAGTCTTGAATCGGTCTATGCCAAAGCAAAAGAGGCAAACCTTTGGATCGGTGTTGGCTCATTTAAAAACCTAGACGAGATCAAAGCTACCGAAGAACGTTACACGCTATTCAAACCTTTCAAAGAGCAACAAGTGTATTCGTATGATGCACGAAAAGGCGCCAAGGGTGGTAGCGAGTTTTTAGAACTCGGCTACCTGCGCCCCGATTTAATTTTGAAAGACTTAGTGAAGATTGCGCATCCAGAACTAATGCCTAGTTATGATTTGTTCTTCCACAAAAAATTGAACTGAGCTTTTTCCACTAAGGTTTCACCATCAAAAGCTCCCAATCTATCATTTCAGAACATTTGACAAATTCGGAATCAGATTCCGGATTTGTCAAATTTCATTATCTTTGCCTATGGTCATTCGAGACGCCTCTACCAAGCTCCTTCAACTGGCAAAAAAATTTCCGGTTGTTGGCCTATTAGGCCCACGCCAATCCGGTAAAACCACCTTGGCAAAAGATTTATTTAGCAAGAAGCCCTACGTGAGTTTTGAAAATCAGGATACTGTATTACTTGCCCTCAACGACCCTCGTGCGTTTTTAAAACAATACAAAAACGGAGCGGTGTTTGACGAAATACAGCGCGCACCCCAATTGTTGTCCTACCTACAAGAATTAGTGGACAGCCATACTAAAAAATCAAACTTGTTCGTGATAACGGGCTCACAAAACCTCCTCCTGTTGGAAAACATCTCTCAAACGTTGGCTGGGAGGATAGCCTTTATCCAACTACTGCCATTTAGCATCGCTGAATTAGCAAAAACTTCTTTCAAAAAACAAGCACTTGATAGCTTCATTTTGAAAGGTGGTTATCCACGGGTCTACCAGCAGCGCATTGCGCCACGCGACTATTACCCCAATTACTTGCTTACCTATGTAGAACGGGACGTACGCCAAATAAAAAACATCAGCAACTTAGGACTCTTTCAGCGCTTCCTTAAAGTCTGTGCCACGCGCGTGGGGCAACAGATCAATTATTCTTCTATGGCCAATGACTGTGGTATTGACCAAAAAACAGTACTGAACTGGCTAGGCATCTTAGAGGCGAGCTTCATTGCAATTCGATTGCAACCGTTTTATAAAAACCTTGGCAAACGCTTACTGCAAATGCCCAAACTTTACTTTTATGACACAGGGCTTTGTTGCTCGCTGCTCGAAATTGAAAATGAAAAGCACTTGGCAAACCATCCGCTACGAGGAGCGTTACTAGAGAACCTGATCCTTCTTGAATTGCTGAAAGGTCGGCTTAATCAAGGCTTACGAAGTAATTTGTTCTACTGGCGCGATCGCACAGGCAACGAAATTGACATATTGATCGATCAACCGAGTGGCGCCATTCCCGTTGAGGTTAAATCGGCATCCACTTTTAACTCAGATTTTCTGAAAGGAATCAACTACTGGCAAAAAATCAATCCCAAAGTAAAAACTAGTTATCTTGTTTTTACTGGCAAAGACGGGGAAACGGACAGAACCAAGATTCTGAATTGGCGGAATTTGGATAAAATAAAGTCGAAATAAAAAATGACAAATCCGGAATCAGATTCCGGATTTGTCAAATGTTCTTGTCTCATTTTTTCTTCAAATACACATTTCCATACTTTAACTCAAAGCGATATCCCGGGTCATTGCCAAGTTGAACGGTGACGAGCGCATAAAAATCTTCATCTTTCCTGCGCGAAAACGGATGGTGAAAATTAGAGTAGATTTGAAAAGTTATATTATGGAACCAGAAATTTTATTCTAAAACTGAAAAAATTAGCAATATCCATCACATCCGTCATCTCAAGTTTCTGTTTCGGCAGGCGGTGGGCGAAACCGACAGACAGGAAATACCCTAATTCGAGGCCTGAGTTTCAAAAGAGGATATTGCCTCGTCTAAATTTCCACGCTACGAAACAGCAAAGTCAACCCGAAAACCCTGATTGCAAGCGCTAGCGTTCAAAAGTGAATAGCTCGAATTTAGTATTGGAATTTTCAGTTTCAGAATTATTGCAATTTAAATAAAAAATAATACCTTCAAGTTATGAAATGGCTTTTATCAACTTGTTTGCTGGGGTTATCTCTTTTGGCAAAAGGCCAATTTATTGTTGGAGCTGGTACCGCCATAAAATCCGAAGCCACGGCAACCTTGGTTACCAACCTGTCTATCACCAATCAAAGCACTCGCACAGACCTTAGCAAATTAAAACTAGTTTTAGCTTCTGCTTCAACTCGAACCGAAACCTTTAGAACAACCGGAAATCCACTTTCGATAGGAAAACTGAGCATGAATGGTGGAAATTACACTTTGTTAGGGGATTTTACGGTATCAGATGAACTGGTTTTTACCTCGGGCAACCTAATCGTGGATAAAGTAGCTTCCGCTGGAACGCTCACCTACACAGGCGCAAAAGATTTGGACGGAAGTGATCAATCTTTTGTTAATGGCCGCATTTTTATTAAGGGTAGTAGCGGACCTCGCACGTTCCCGATCGGCAACGCAAAAGGTTATTTTCCGGTGGCTATTGAAAATGGTGATGCCAATGTGCCCTTGGGGTTCGAAGTTGTGGCCAGCAACCCTAGCACGGTTGGATTCGCTACTTCACAAACAGTGAAAGGAGTCTTCCCTGATCATTTTTGGGAATTCTCCATTGGAGGCACCGGCAATAGCTTTGGAGGAAGTCTTCTGTCGTTGAGCAGCAACCTCACCTCTGATTTCTTTGTAGCTGATGGCGATCCGATCATTTTAGAAAAGGAAGGTGCAGGCACCATTGCTAGCCAAAAATCACTTGGCGGAAGCGTCAACTCCCCCTTTATTTCTGGCTCCAACCCAATGTCGGGATTGGGAAAATACTACGCTCTAGCCAAAGCTGATGTAGTAACAGTATTTATCCACAAATTGATTACACCAGATAAAGATGATCAAAATGATGCGCTGTTTATTGCAGGAATTGATGCCTATCCAGAAAATGAAGTGACATTGTTGGATCGTTGGGGGGTAGTAGTAGCGAATTGGAAAAATTTCAAAAATGATGAAAGCAAAAACTTTAGAGAGCTTGCCATCGGCAATTATATATGCATTCTCAAATATAAAAAGGGAGCAGATGAAATAAATGTAAAGCCTCAAATGATTACGGTGTTGAAATAGTCTTGCATGATTAGACCTTTACTATTATTATTTCTGATCTCGGGTTTCGTTGCCAGCGGCCAGGACATACCTTTGTTCAGTCAAAAGCTTACGAATTCATTTATGTACAACCCGTCACTGGCGGGTAATACATTTGGATCTATAACAGCCTCCTACCGAAGTAATTATTCGGGCGTATCGAACGCTCCTAAAAACTATTTTATCAGTGCCCACACACCCTTTGCCAACCATCGGTTTGGATTTGGAGCGAACGTGTATCAAGAAGAAGTTGCTATTTTAAAAAACACCTACTACTCCGCGGCCTTTGCTTATCATCTGCCGTTCAATAAATTCAGCAGATTGTCAATGGGCGTAGGGGCAGAATTCAATCAGCTAAGATTCGACTACAATCCCGCAACAGACCCGTATATCACTAACGATTTTACTTATCAGCGCTATGCAAATGGTGCCGGCAAACCTGATTTTTCATTCGGCCTGTCTTATCAAAATCGGTTTTTTAAAATGGGCGTTGCTGCCAATCGGCTGGCTACTGCTTGGCTTGAGCCAATCGATAAGAAACAATTATCAAACTACTATACGGGCTTCATACAAGGCACCATACCCATTCGAGGTGGGGAAGATTTGTTAGAACCCTATTTTGCATTCCGCAAGTTTTCAGAAACCAACGACACCTACGATGTTGGTTTATACTATACTTACAACAACAAAATTACTGCTGGCGCTGCAACTCGTGCCGGAAGCGTAATGAATTTCACGCTGGCCTATCGTCTCAGCAAATATTTGTTAGTCGGCTATTCCAACGAAATCATCACTAGTCCCGTGGGCGGTTTCACGGGTATGTCAAACGAGTTTACTCTTCGGTATGATTTTAACGACCAAAATTACCAGAAAAAATTCCGTCAAGACTACAAGCAGGCACTTTCTTACCGTAGAAAGGCATTGACCACTGCTTCCATCCGCGGAAATGCCGGGGGTCGCACACCAAAACAAGTTTCAAGGGCTCAAAAAAGAGTAGCTGCTTTCTCGCCTAACTCACGCTACCAAAACACAAAAAAACTGTCCATGGGTAAAAAGGTTTCTTCCCGAAAACCAAGCTACAATAGAAAAAGAAAGCCGAGCTACAACAAGAGCAGAAAGAATAGAGTTAAGGCGGGTTACAAACGCAGGAGATAAACTTGAGTATAATCCGCTAATTCGGTTTGTAAATCAAAAGCTGATCGTCAAAAACAAATTCACTTTTATCAATTCTGGCTTCCATTGTCGGGGCTTTGGCACCCTCTGTAAAAGTTTGTCGTGAGGTAAATACCCTGGCTTCATCCCACCAACCGCCATCTAAAAAAAGTTGTAGCGTTTGCGCTCCTCCTTCAACGATTACTGATTGAATATCTCTTGCAAATAAATCATTGACTAAATCCTTGATAAAGACCTTCTCACTGAGTTTCACAAAAACAAGATGACTTTTTTCTTCTTGCTTTAGCAGGTTATAGCAAACAGTATCTACTGACTGGTCAAAGAGATGCAATGTTTCGGGTAGACGTAAGAAGCGATCGATGACTATTCGTTTTGGGTTTCGTCCAGACCAGTCGCGCACGGTGAGTGATGGATTGTCGTGGGCAGCGGTGCTGGTTCCCACCAAGACGGCATCTTCTTCACTACGCCATTTATGCACAAGCTGCCTCGAGTATTGATTACTGATCCACCTGGAATCATAGTTGGATCGCGCCAAAAATCCATCAGCCGTCTGCGCCCATTTCAATATAATGTAAGGCCGTTGCTTTTTGATAAAGGTGAAAAAGCGCTGATTCAAATCTTCGCCCTGTTGTTCCAGCATTCCAGTCAGCACTTCAATTCCTGCGCCCCTCAACTTTTCTATCCCCTTCCCTGCCACCAACGGATTTACATCCAAATTTGAAATGACTACTTTTTTAACCTGATGCTGTATAAGTAAGTCAGCACAAGGTGGCGTCTTTCCAAAATGAGAACAGGGCTCCAGATTAACATATACCGTACTGCCGTTCAGAAGACTCTGATCGGCAACTGAACGCACGGCATTCACTTCTGCATGTGCCTCACCATATTTTTGATGCCAGCCCTCACCAATAATTCTACTATCCGCAACGATCACGCAGCCTACTCGGGGATTTGGGCTGACCGTGCCAATACCCAATTGAGCCAGCTCAAAGGCGCGTAACATGAATCGTTCTTCTGTTGTCACAGATTATAATTTACTTTGCAAAGGTAAGGATACTACTAAGATAAGAATGATCAACTCAAAAACACTCTTTCAACAGCTCATCCAGCAAATTCACCTTGCACAAGATCCGGATGAAATCAAGAGTATACTTTATTTGCTTTTCGAAAAAGAATTTGGATTGAGACGGACGGACGTTCTGGCAGAAAAAGAGATTCCATTTATTGATCGGGAAAGGATAGGCACCCTCCTCCAACGGATTAACAGCGAAGAGCCCATTCAGTATATCTTAGAAGAAGCGGAATTTTATAACAGGCGATTTTATGTCAACTCTTCGGTGTTGATTCCTCGGCCTGAAACTGAGTTGATCATCCAACTGATCAAAGCTGAAATGGTACAGCCCTCTTCTATCTTAGATGTAGGAACGGGAAGTGGATGTATCGCGATAACTCTAGCATTGGAATTTCCCATGTGCCATGTCCACGCGATAGACATAAGTGAAAAAGCGCTTGCCGTTGCTCGCACTAATTCAGAATTGCTGAAGACTGATGTTCATTTTTTGTACTGCGATATTCTAACACAAACTCCCGATCTGTCGAGTTTAGATCTCATTGTAAGTAATCCACCGTATGTGATGGAGAAAGAAAGGATACAAATGAGCCGTAATGTTGTGGCGTTTGAGCCTGCGCTCGCTCTGTTTGTGCCCGACAGCAATCCACTTTTATTTTACTACGCCATCGCACAGAAAGGAAAAAAAATGCTTCGCCCAAAAGGAATTGCTCTAGTAGAGATCAACGAAAAGTTGGGCGAAGAAACGAGTCACCTATTTCAACAAGTTGGCTATAATACCGAAATAGTAACCGATATAAACGGGAAAGACCGAGTACTACGAGCTGAGTTACGCTAACTCTTCGCCTACCCAAAAGGGACTCGCGCTTTCAAGTTTCACCTTCCCATCTTGTATAGAAGTCAGGTGTTGGTCTAAGTTTAACAATGTTGTTTGAACGATCGGATAAATTGACAATTGATTTCCCTGCGACAACCATTTTTCAAATCTTCCGGATTCAATATATACCCACCTCTTTTGATCGAAGAAAACCTCCACGTCTATGAAACTAAAACGTTGAATTACTTCAAGGTCTGCTAATCGTTCGACCAAAACGTTAACGGCTTTGTAGTTCGAGTTTCTTAAAAGATCATACCCAACCGAAAGGATATTCATTTCTTCAGCAAAGGTGATAAAGCGAATAGGAACCTGATCGGCCAAACTTACCGCCAATTCTTCTTGCTGCCCTTCCAAACAAAGTACCACATCTATTTTGATTCCCCATCCTTGCACAGTGGATACCGCTTTACCATTAACAATAACGGTAGGACTCCATTCTAGTAGTTCTTGAATTTTTTCGAATGAGATGGCGGTTGGCTGAATAATCAACAACGCAGGTTCCTGGTCTTCTTTTACAAAATGGTGAGAGGACATGAATTCAAGTACCGATACTTAATTAAAAAATTCTTTATCGCTCAAAGAAGCAGACCGTTCCGCCTACCCACGTCTTATCTTTGTTATACTTTACTCCGATCATGTCTCCACGGCTTAGTCGCGCCAGGTTGGTCACCAACTGTGGTCGTGGCTTTCCCTCTTCCCAAACATACAGAAGTCGAACTTCGGCCTTCACTAACCCATCCACCGCTTGCACAATCGGCTCATAGTGCACCTTTCGTTGCAACATAAAATTATGACGCTGGTCTGCCGGAATGGCTTCGATATCTTCCGCTTTAACGTGAAAAATGACTCCACTTCCTGAAAAGGAAAATAAAGGTTTCAATACATAATTCTCTAAGTCAGCTGGAATAGCAGATACCTGATGAAGGAATTGAGAATCTGGCACTGCAGCACCCTTTAAAAAAGGCATGGTGTATTTGCTGATTTTGAAGAACCAATTCGGATGGCCGGCCCATTCAACATCTACATCTTCTGTCAAATGGAATTGCGTTTGCAAATCCTTTTTCTGTAACAGCTCGTCAAAAATCACCCGGTTATAAATTCGATGAATGGGAATTTCTTTACCCTCTTGCTTGTAGTACAATTTTTTATTGCGAATGATTACATCTCCAATATGCACCAATGGTGTTCCCAAATGTGCCTTTGTAATCAAAAAATCAATCGTTGTATTTTGTTTCAACGGATCGATTTCAAGCAGTACTACATTTTCCGGATCGTGATCGTTTAAGATGTTTCTCTTGAGCAAATCCCAATACTGGCTTGAGGTTCGACCAAAATGAAAATTCCAATTGTCGTCAATTTGATAGTGCTCGCGAAATTTATTTCCGAGGAAATCCTGATAGCCGAATAACGAAGGAAACCCCTGCATCTCAATAAGTTTCGGAACGAGCTCGTTAGTTTCTGTAGAGCAAATCGCAAAGTCTAACGCCAAGAATAAAGTGTGATTTGTTTCGCGAGGCACGGCCAAAGCCACTGGCAAAGCTGCCGACATGCGATCTCGAAATCCCGGTTGAACAATAAAATCGATGATCTCATTTGCACCGGATATCAGTTTGTCTTTAAACTCTTGGCCGACAAAAATGGGGGTTTCAGCAACACGAAAGGGAATTGTATGGCTATAGCTGGCATTCAGATCGTCAAGGAAATCACGGTATTTTTTTTCTGAAAATTGCTTGTTGAAATGGTCCCGGGCTAACGCAATCATACGCCCACAGATTTTAGTGTTGGCTGTAGAGCCATCATGAGAAAGCGAGGTAGCACCGCGTGATTCGTTTGCATGATCTTATCGGGATCATTCAGATGATCCAACATTTCCCAATATTTCTTCTCCCCATGTTTTTCTATCACCAGGTGTTTCTTGTCTTCGCGCAACAAATACATGCGCATACCCACTGCGTCTGCTTCGGGATGAAACTGTGTGCCGAAAAAAGCCTCATCAAATCGGATGGCCATCACAGCTCGCTCCAGTTCCACTGTCGGGCGATACTTCTCGATACATAAAATAGCACCCCCGCGGGCTTTGATCTTCTCATCATTCGGCTCTGTAATTTGATAGTCACGCGAGTCGACTGCCCAAAACGGATCGCCCAATGAACGTAGCAATGGATCATGTATTCCCTCAAAGGTTTTATGCATCGGCATCACACCAAAAGAAGTAGATTTTCGTCTACTCACCAATCCATATCCATAGTACCTACAGTAAACCTGAAAGGAGTGGCAAATAAGAAGCACATGTTTTTTCCTGTCTGGATTGCGAAGATTGTGAGCTTGTATTTCATCCATCAAACTGAAATACTTGCTTTCCCAGTAAGAGCCTTCACTATCGATAGGGCTGCCTGGTCCACCACTGGATATAAAGGCATCGTAACTAATATCTGGCACAGCGCCTGTTAGTCGTGTTTCAAAAATGTCATACTTTAGGGGAAGATGAAAATCCGCGCTCAATTCATCAATGAGCTGACGAATGCTGCGCATCCCTTCGTTGGCAGCGCCATCATAGAGGTCTAAAATGGCAACTCTTAAAACAGCGGAGTGTTCCAAAGTCTGATCTTTAATGATCATTCAAATTTACAATAAAGTTAAGCCAGTTGGAAGATAAAAAGAGCGGATTTTGAAACTGTTTGTTGATCAATAATTATACTCCTTCAAGCGTTTGGTGCGTGATGTAATCCACCACGTTGACTAAACTACCTGTTTCAGAGAAAATTTTCAATTGACGATCAGCTCCAGTGCCTTCTTTCAAGATGGTGTGAACATATTCAATCGCTTTTCGGCTACCCAAATCATCGACAACATCATCCACAAAGTCAAGTAACTCAACGATCAAAGCACGTGTATCTTTTTCTTGCTGCACACCAAAGTCAATCATTTTTCCGTCTAGTCCATAGCGTGAGGCCCGCCACTTGTTCTCATTAATAAGTGCTCTGCTATAAAGAATAAAACTCATGTTTTGTGTGCGTAACCGATAGAGCTTTACTACCAGCGCCTGAAAAATAGCAGTGATAGCAATCGTTTCCTCGACCAACATGGGTACATCACAAATGCGGAACTCGATTGTATCAAAAAAGGGATGAACACGCACATCCCACCAAATTTTCTTGGCATTGTCAATGCAATTGGTGCGAATTAACAGATTGACATAATTTTTAAATGCATCCCAACTCTCAAATTGATCAGGGATACCCGTGCGCGGAAACTTGTCGAAAACTTTTGTGCGAAAAGATTTAAATCCAGTATTTCTGCCTTCCCAAAAAGGGGAGTTGGCAGAAAGCGCATACACGTGTGGAAGAAAATATCGGACGGTATTCATGATATGGATAGCCATATCCTTATCCTTGATACCCACATGCACGTGCAATCCAAAGATCAGATTCGATCGAGCCGCTTCTTGCATTTCGTTTACGATGGCATCATATCGCGGATTGGGCGTAATCAATTGCGTGTTCCAATCAGAAAAAGGATGGGTACCTGAAGCACCTATTTGCAGATCGAGGCGAGCAGCCACTTCGGCTACGTGCCTGCGCAGGTTTCTGATCTCAGCGCCAGCTTCATCCACATTTTTACAAATGTTGGTCCCAACTTCTACCACGGCTTGGTGCATCTCCGCCTTTACCTGATCGCCATAGGCTTTAGAAGCAAACTCTACTATTTTTTGGTCGTGTGATTTTAACTCCCTGGTGACAGGATCAATCACCATGTACTCCTCCTCTACGCCTAGTGTAAATTTTTCCATGATCTTGTGTCCTCGCTCCTGTCTACTAGCAGGAACCGTTCGTTTAGATTCTTACTTTTTTGATTTTGCTTTTGTCTCCGGCTTTTTTGCATCGGCTACAGCCTCCTTCGTTTTCTCAGCAGCCTTTGGCGTAGCGGCCGTTGCACTCGCCCTGACCGCATCTGACACGAACGTGCCCCAAGTCAAGTTATCCTTGCCAGGCTTCTGTGCTTGCGCCCGCTCTATGGCCATTTTAGCAGCGTGTTCAACCACCCATTCAAAATTTTCCTGCCCAACAGATGTAACCTCCGCATCAGGTGCTGGATTACAAAAATCGATCGCATAGGGAATGCCATTACGCACAGCCATTTCAACAGTATTGAAATCGTAGCCTAATGCATTGCATAAGAGTAATACATAATCATGGACTTGCTTCAATAACTTTGCGGAAGCCGGCCCGTTATTACTTTGGTATCTTAAATGGTGTGGATTGCGTGGCTCGTACTGCATAATGCGAACGTCTTTGCGCCCTAGGCAATAGCAACGGAAATAATCTTCAAAAATAATTTCTTCCTGCAACATCATCACCAATTGTGAAGTCTCACTGTAGGATTTAAAGAACTCATCCATGTTGTTGAGCTTATATACACTCTTCCATCCTCCGCCCGCATGCGGTTTCATGTAGGCAGGAAAACCAATGTGTTGAAATATCTTTTCCCAGCCCAACGGAAACTTCAGGTTGGCAAACGATGCATCACTGGTGTCTGTGGGACGCTCGTGAGAAGGTAGAAGCACTGTTTTAGGAACAGGAACACCCAGTTTTACCGCCAATGCATTATTAAAAAATTTTTCATCTGCACTCCACCAAAATGGGTTATTGAGAACGGCTGTTCCACTGATAGCGGCATTTTTTAAATAGGCACGATAAAATGGCACGTCCTGCGATATCCGATCGATGATCACGGCATAATCATCACCCACCCCCTGCTGCACCATATCAATAACGACAGGTGCCGCCTTAATGTCCTTTAATCCTGCTTTATTAATACGCTCAACAAATGCTTCTGGAAATGAGCGCTCCATGCCGTGTAGAATTCCTATTTTTTTCATAGCGGTAAGTTTATGTAAATGGAAAAATCGTTAGTTGAATGTAAGATTAGCTTTATAGATCGAAATAGTAAACTAAACCTCACCTTTTTTATTAAAAAGAACCGCCATCATTTTACGCTCTGTCATTTAATCAACGACAAATAATGGGGGAACATCTCTCGCCAAACCGGCCAATCGTGATTTGCACCTTGCCGCACGTCCAGCCAGTGGTGCATTCCTTTATTACGTAAAATGCCCGCCATTTTTTCGTTGGCATCCCAGCACATATCGTTGGTGCCAGTTCCCAAAACCGTAAACTGATCCCACAAGAATCCATCATTAGCTCCGGGTAAATAATCTGGAGGATTGTTAAAAAAGACATCGTCATTATAGAATCCGTCCAACTGATCTTTAATATCAAAGGCAGCACCCATATTAAAAACATACTTGACAACTTCAGGATGCTTATAGGCAAAATTGGAGGCGTGGTAGCCGCCAAAGCTACAACCGGCAGTAGCTACTCGACCAACACCTGTCTCGTTCTGAGCGAGTGGTATTAACTCATGAAGCAAAATCTGATCATACCAAATGTGATTCTTTACCCTGTCGGCCGGGTGGATACCTTTGTTATACCAGCTTAACTCATCGATCCCATCTACACAGTAAATTTTTACCAGACCCTCATCCAGAAACCAGTTAACGCTCTCGATCAATTTGAAATCTTTATTCTCATAATACTTACCCATCGAAGTAGGAAATAGAATGACAGGATAGCCCCTATGACCAAATGCCAAAACATTAATGTGTTGGCTCAAACGAGGAGAATACCAGCGATGTAGATGTTCGTGAGGCATAAGGCAGGGATTGAGTTGAGATTTACTACTTTTGATTTTTCTAAATTTGGTAAAAAATTAATCTAAAGACAAACCGTGTCAGAACTGTCCACAATAAACAGCCAAAACATTGCCTATCGAGAAGAAAAAATAAAGGGTATTCACTCGAATTTGCTGAATAGAAATGTGGACGTCAACATATTGACTCCTGTGGCACTAAATCTGCCAATCTATCCATTATTGTTACTTAACGATGGGCAAGATATGGACGGGCTGCGGGTGAAAAAAGCGGTAGAGGAGCTGGTTCAGAAACAACAAATACCACCGATTATCATTGCCGGTGTGGTAGCTGGTGATCGGCTTCAAGAGTACGGAGTGGCTTCCAGAAAAGACTACCTAAAACGAGGTAGTCGCGCAAAGGCCTATTCGACCTATATCGCTGGTGAGTTATTGCCTTTCCTAAAACATCAGTACCCTGTCTCCACAGACCCAGCACATCGAGTCATAGCTGGGTGCTCCATGGGTGGGCTTAGCGCTATGGATATCGCCTGGAATCACCCGGATCTTTTTGAAAAAGTGGGCGCGTTTAGTGGATCATTTTGGTGGCGAAAACGCAATAGCCACAGCATGTTCTATTCCGATCACCGCGATCGACTTATGCATCAGGAAATCCGGCATGGTAAAAAGAAAGAAAATTTGAAATTCTGGCTTCAAACAGGTGCACTGGATGAAATGGGTGATCGCAACAAGAATGGAATAATTGATTCTATTGATGACACACTAGACTTGATTGCCGAACTAACAAAAAAAGGCTATCGCCCTTTTCATGATATTCAATATTATGAAATGAAAGATGGCAAGCACAACCTAGAAACGTGGGCTGAAGCGATGCCGGTGTTTCTGCAATGGGCTTTTGGAAAATAATTTTGTAATTTCGAATCATGCTTATTGAAATTCCATCTCCGCCACGCACCATTATAGAAGTATTTAAAATGCTTCCTGAGGGGACGTTGGCCGAGTTAATCAATGGACACATTTATATGTCACCAGCACCATCCAATAAACACCAGCGAGTTTTAAAAAAGTTTTTAAAGTTGATGGACGATTTCATAATCAAAAATGACCTGGGAGAATTATTTGTTTCCCCAATTGATATATTTTTTGATAGTCACTCAAATGCCGTTCAGCCGGACCTTGCTTTCATTTCGAAAGAAAACCCAAATCAGCCGATGGACTTTGAACCCTTTCACGGAAGCCCAGATATTTTGGTAGAGTTCCTTTCTCCTAGCAACGAAAAACATGATCGTTTCGTAAAAAAAGATCTTTACGAAAAATTTGGCGTGAAGGAATATTGGATCATTGATCCGGATACCAAAGAAAGTTTCGTATTTCAATTGGTAGAAAACAAGTACATTTTATCAAAGCGAGATAATGGCCAACTTTTCTCCCCTCTCTTTAATCACTCGTTTACCATCTAAGTTTTGTCGTCAATTAACAACGTTATTTTCGATCTGGGCGGAGTGCTCATCGATTGGAACCCACGCTATCTCTATCGCAAGATTTTCAACACAGAAGAAGAGATCACCTGGTTTTTGGAAAATGTGTGCACGCCTGAGTGGAACGACAAACAAGATGGCGGCCGTTCTTTTGAAGAAGCTACGAATGAACTGATTGCCAAATTTCCAGATCATGAATCAGCCATTCGCGCCTGGTATGGGCGCTGGCAAGAAACCATTGGAGGCCGTATTCACGAAACAGTAGAACTACTCGCTGAGATCAAGGAATCTAAAAAATACAAACTCTACGCCCTCACTAATTGGTCTGCCGAAACGTTCCCATGGGCATTAGCCAACTTCGACTTTCTTCATTGGTTCGATGGCATTGTTGTTTCGGGTGTTGAAAAAACCAGAAAGCCGTTTCCCGAATTTTATCAAATACTTTTTGATCGATATCAAATCAATCCGGCACAAGCGGTTTTCATTGACGACAATATCAAAAACGTAGAGGGCGCTCTAAAAGTAGGATTGCCCACGATTCATTTTCAATCGGCAGACCAAACAAAAAGGGAGCTAGTAAAAGCAAAAGTGATTTAACTGTTTTCACTTCAATTACGAGTTGTTCACAGAGAGGAGAAAGAGATTTAACTAACAAAAAAGCCCCGCAATCAGCGAGGCTTTTTTAATAACTCAACTTAAGACTATAAATGAATCACTTCCCCATACGCAGCCGCGGCCGCTTCCATAATCGCTTCGCTCATAGTAGGGTGTGGATGCACGGTTTTGATTACATCATGGCCAGTCGTCTCCAACTTACGAGCCGATACCACTTCTGCAATCATCTCAGTTACATTCGCGCCAATCATATGCGCGCCTAACCACTCACCATACTTTGCATCGAAGATCACCTTTACAAAACCATCACTGGCCCCAGCTGCTTTTGCTTTACCGGAAGCTGTAAACGGAAACTTACCCACTTTAATTTGGTAGCCTGCTTTCTTCGCAGCCTCTTCAGTATAACCCACGGATGCAATCTCGGGAGAACAATAAGTACAGCCCGGTATATTATTATAATTAAGTGGTTCAGGTTTTTTGCCTGCAATATTCTCCACGCAAATAATTCCCTCCGCTGAAGCAACGTGTGCCAATGCAGGGCCGTTGGTAATATCACCGATCGCATAAACGCCCGCTACATTTGTTTTATAAAAGGCATCTACTATTACTTTTCCTTTTTCGTTCTTCACCCCTACTTCTTCTAAGCCAAGATTTTCTAAATTGGTAGAAACACCTACCGCAGAGAGCACTACATCGGCTTCTATTTTAATTTCCCCGGTCGGAGTTTTTACTGTCGCTACACAACCCTTGCCACTCGTATCTACTTTCGTTACTTCAGAGCTAGTATAAATAGTAATTCCCGATTTCTTGAACGATTTTTCCAATTGCTTAGAAACCTCTTCATCTTCTACTGGTACAATGCGAGGCAAAAATTCTACGATGGTAACTTCTACGCCAATGGTATTGTAGAAATAAGCGAACTCCACCCCTATAGCACCTGATCCTACAACCAGCATTTTCTGTGGCTTGAAGGGAAGCACCATCGCATCGCGGTAGCCAATGATTTTTTTGTTGTCTATTTTAAGTGCAGGTAATTCACGTGAGCGCGCACCAGTAGCTAATATAATATGCTTGGCATCGTAGTCCGTTTTCTTGCCAGCGGCATCGGTCACTTCTACCTTGCCACCTTTCTTTAACTTTCCATGCCCTTCAATCTGATCGATCTTGTTTTTCTTGAATAGAAATTGTACACCCTTGCTCATGCCAGCAGCCACATCGCGACTACGTTTTACCATTGCCGCCATATCTGGCGAGGCTTCTTTCACATCAATTCCATAGTCTTTCGCGTGTCTTATGTATTCAAATACATTTGCGCTCTTTAGAAGCGCTTTTGTGGGAATGCACCCCCAATTCAGGCAAATTCCGCCCAATTCAGCCTTTTCAACAACACCCACTTTCATGCCTAACTGAGAAGCACGGATAGCTGCCACATAGCCTCCCGGGCCAGAGCCAATAACAATTACATCATAACTCGCCATAGAATTTGCTTTTTTAGAACGGCCAAAATTAAACCAAAATCTGATGTGGAAAAAAGATTAGTTTTGGGATCAAATTGTTGATTTCTCACACAAATTCAGTCTATGAAACTACTGCAAAATAGAACTGCGCTCATCACAGGCGCCTCCAAAGGAATAGGCAAAGCCATCGCGATCAAATTTGCCGAGCAAGGTGCCAACGTTGCCTTTACCTATTTATCAAGTGTAGAACAAGGCCAAGCGTTGGAGGCAGAACTGGCTGCCAAAGGTGTGAAGGCAAAAGGCTATCGCTCCGATGCTTCAGATTTCGCACAAGCTGATAAACTAATCAATAATGTGGTGACTGAATTTGGCTCTCTGGATATTCTAGTGAACAATGCCGGCATCACGATGGACAATTTGCTGCTTCGAATGACAGAAGAGGCGTGGGACAAAATCATCAACGTAAATTTGAAATCGTGCTTCAATACCGTAAAAGCTGCCTGCAAACCCATGATGAAACAAAAAGGAGGATCCATTATTAACATGACCTCCGTTGTAGGGCTGAAAGGAAATGCTGGTCAAGCAAATTATGCGGCATCCAAAGCAGGTATTATTGGATTCACAAAATCAATCGCGTTAGAGTTAGGTTCACGCGGCATCCGATCTAACGCCATTGCTCCTGGTTTTATAGAAACCGAAATGACAGGCAAGCTGGATGAAAAAACAGTGCAAAGCTGGCGCGATGCGATTCCATTAAAGAGAGGTGGTAAACCCGAAGACGTGGCCGATGCATGTGTGTTTTTAGCATCGGATATGTCGACTTACATTTCGGGGCAGGTTATACAGGTAGATGGAGGAATGCTGACATAAAAAGCATTTTGTCTATCTACTTTTTCAATCTAAATGTATTACCAAACACTTGTGAGTAAAACTTTCTTAACAAATTTTTAAGTAAGCATTTGGAAACTCTACTAAACTAGTATACGTTTGTGTCATCATAATCGGTGAAGCCAAAAGCCAACCGATTTATATAGAAGCGTGGAGAGAACAGGCTCTTTGAAACGCTAGCAACCCCGAAAAAGGTGCTAATTCCTGCCTCAAAGAAGGTCTTTGAGGAAATATAAACCGGTATGAAAATGAAAAGATTTATCATTCAGTCAATCACCCAAGGGAAACACCTCCTCCTAAATTTCTTTTATTCCATTCAATATCAACAGTGCAGCATGTGTTGTTGCTCTGTACGTTGTTGGTAATGATCGGTTGATCGTCCAACAACACACTAGCGCACGGCCTACCGAGTGACGGGTATGGTTACGGCTAAGTTTTCTTCTACGTCAATTCTTCTTTGAACTAAATCTTAATTCAATAATCTTAAATCTTAAAAGTATGTCAAACTTACGTTTCGAAACATTACAACTTCACGCAGGTCAAGAAGCAGATCCCACCACTGGTTCTCGGGCTGTGCCTATTTATCAAACTACCTCCTTCGTTTTCAAGAACTCCGAACACGGTGCCAATCTTTTTGCGCTGAAAGAATTCGGTAACATCTACACACGCATCATGAATCCAACTACGGATGTTTTTGAAAAGCGGGTGGCAGCGTTGGAAGGCGGAGTGGCAGCGTTGGCTGTAGGCTCCGGGCAGGCGGCTCAATTCATTGCTTTAAATAATATTTTGCAAGCAGGTGATAATTTCATTTCAACTTCATTTCTATATGGAGGCACCTACAACCAATTTAAAGTTGCGTTCAAACGGCTAGGTATTGATGTACGTTTTGCCGAAGGTGATAATGTAGAATCTTTCGAAAAGCTAATCGACAATAAAACAAAGGCTATCTACTTGGAAACTATTGGAAATCCTGGCTTTAACATTCCTGATTTTGAAGCCATCGCTGCGTTGGCAAAAAAGCACGACTTGCCTGTGATTGTAGATAATACCTTTGGAGCTGCCGGCTATTTGTTCCGTCCTCTTGAGCATGGAGCAAATGTGGTGGTGGAATCAGCTACAAAATGGATTGGCGGTCATGGCACTTCGATTGGAGGAGTCATCGTGGATGGTGGAAACTACAATTGGGGTAACGGAAAGTTCCCTGCCTTTACCGAGCCAAGTGAAGGATATCATGGGTTGAAATTCTGGGACGTATTTGGCGCGGGCAATCCCCTTGGTCTGCCCAACATCGCGTTCATCATTCGTGCGCGAGTGGAAGGACTACGCGACTTTGGTCCTGCTATCAGCCCGTTCAACTCCTTTTTGTTGATTCAAGGATTAGAAACACTTTCGCTTCGTGTGCAACGTTCTGTTGACAATGCGTTGGCGCTGGCACAATGGCTAGAGCAGCAACCGAACGTAGAGACTGTAAATTATCCGGGCTTGCAAACAAGCACCTACCATAAATTGGCGAAGAAATATTTAATGAACGGTTTTGGTGCTGTGTTGTCTTTCACTGTAAAGGGAACGAAAGAACACACTGCAAAAGTAGTCGACAACCTGAAATTGGTTAGTCACCTTGCAAATGTAGGCGATGGAAAGACTTTGATCATCCAACCATCAGCAACGACACATCAACAATTGTCAGATGAAGAACAAATTGCATCAGGTGTTTTGCCTACGTTGCTTCGTCTGTCTGTCGGTTTTGAACACATTGACGATATTAAGGCGGACTTGCAGCAGGCGTTTGACAAAGTTTTTGAAAAGGAATTAATTGCTTAATGGAAAGTTTGTAGTTTTTTGCTTGAAGTTAAAAAGGAATGATAAAATCAGAATCCATCTTTCATTTTGAAGAAGAGTTTGAGTTAGAGTCGGGGGCAAAGCTCCCCGGCTTCCAACTTAAATACACCACGATCGGACAGTTGAACAAAGACAGAAGCAACGTGGCTTGGATTTGTCATGCACTTACGGGCAGCTCTGACTTTACGGATTGGTGGAAAGACTTTTTCGTAGAAGGAAGCCCCTTTGACCCTCGCGATTATTTTATCATCTGTGCGAATACACTGGGTGGTTGCTATGGTTCAACTGGGCCGTTGTCAATTAATTCAGCTACAGGCAAAAGCTATTTTCATGACTTCCCTCTTGTCACCAACAGAGACATCATACAAGCGTTTGATCTGCTTCGACAAGATTTGGGAATTAACAAAGTACACACTTTAATCGGTGGATCACTCGGTGGCCAGCAAACGTTGGAGTGGGCCATCGCTCAACCAACTGTGTTCGATCACCTGATCGCTATTGCCTGCAACGCACAACATTCTCCGTGGGGTATAGCATTCAATGAAGCGCAACGAATGGCTATCGAAGCGGATCCCACCTGGAAAGAGAACGATGCACGAGCAGGGATTGAAGGCATGAAAGCAGCTCGAGCGATGGGAATGATTTCTTACCGAACGTATTACACCTATCTATCAACTCAATCTGAGAGAGGGATTGAAAAAGTAGATAACTACCGCGCTGCTTCCTATCAAAAATATCAAGGTCAAAAACTGGCTAGTCGTTTTAATGCATTTACTTATTGGACACTTTCAAAAGCTATGGACAGTCACCATGTGGGTAGAGGAAGGGGTAGCGCGTCAAATGCGTTGAAACAAATAAGAGCTAAAACGCTGGTAGTAGGAATAGAGAACGATTTGCTATACCCGGTTCAAGAGCAAAAGTCTTTAGCAGACGCAATCCCAGGCGCTGTGTTCGAAAGCCTCACTTCGCTCTATGGACATGATGGATTCTTGGTAGAGTTTGATCAGTTTAAGAAAATAGTAAGGAGATTCTTACATGCAGAAACAAAAAATAATGAAAGCGTATTGCAGGAGACACCTTACGATTTCAAATCATTAGAAGATTGTAATCAGTAGAATATGAAGAAAAAATTAAAAATCGGTTTGTTTGGTTTTGGGGTAGTCGGCCACGGTCTCTATCATGTACTCAATGAAACACATGGCGTAAAAGCCGAGATTAAGAGGATCTGCGTGAAAAATAAAAACAAACAACGCGACCTCGACAGCGCCATTTTCACGTACGATAAAAATGACATTCTTTTCGATAGTGACATCGACATTGTAGTTGAATTGATTGATGATGCTGCCGCTGCTTTTGCCATCGTGAAATCCGCTTTAGAAAACGGAAAACATGTAGTGACCGCCAACAAACGCATGTTGGCGGAGAATCTAGGGGAGATTTATGAGCTGCAAAAAAAACATGATCGGTCGATACTGTATGAAGGCTCTGTCTGCGGTAGTATACCCATTTTAAGAAATTTAGAAGAATACTACGACAATGATTTGATCACTAGCATCGAAGGTATTTTCAACGGCTCTACGAATTATATTCTCACGAAAGTTTTTGAAGAAAAGAAAAGCTATGCCGATGCATTGAAGGCCGCCCAAGAACTTGGTTTTGCTGAAAGTGATCCTTCATTGGATGTGAAGGGATTTGATCCAAAATTCAAATTGACGATCGCTATCGCACATACCTTTGGTGTTTTTGTCAAGCCGGAAAATATTATCAATGTAGGAATTGACAAAATTTCTGCAGTAGACTTGAAGTATGCCAAGGAAAGCAACCTGACGATCAAATTGGTGGCCCGTGCTTACAAGCTCAAGGGTCAGATTGTTGGTTTTGTTGCGCCTCAATTCATTCCTGCCGATCATATGCTCGCTTCGGTTCGCAACGAGTACAATGCGGTGTTAGTGGAGGGGGCGTTTGCCGAGAAGCAAGTATTTATTGGAAAAGGGGCCGGAGGTTATCCCACTGGCTCAGCTGTGCTTTCTGACATCTCAGCCCTAACGTTTGACTACCGCTACGAATACAAAAAATTTACACAAGGCGAGGGCTTTTCCTTCACTAACAACGCCAAGATAGACGTAGTGATCAGCTTTCACGAAAAGTCAGCCATATCGCCCTCAGATTTCGAGACTTTCAAAGGCGGTTACCAAGGAACCGGGCACCAGTATATGACTGGCTCAATATCTCTTGAAAAACTACAATCACTATCGAAAAGGGAGGATGTAAGTGTCATTCTGGCGCCTCAATTGAACTTAGTAGCAATTGATCAAAAAGAAGCAAAGCAGCAATTGTTGGTGTAGAGTTATCTGCGATACTTCTTTCTCGGATCTCGACTTGCATGGTATATTGCCGAAACGAATATTGCTTTCTCTTTCTCGTAAATCTTATACACGATAAGGTAAGGAAAGGTGGCAATTTTTGTTTCTCGAAAAACCCCTCTTTTCTTGGGATACCTAAAAGGCTTTGTTAGAATTTGATTTAGCCTTCCATCTACTGCGCTTTCAAAGCGATCTCCAAGTCCTAACTGTTGCTCTTCATACCACAGGTAGGCTTCTTGGTATTCTATTTCTGCGATTGGGTGAAAAAATATTTGATAGTTCACCAAAACTACTTTGGCTTTGATAATTGTCTTGCCGTCTTCTTTACTTCGTCCCAAGTTCGGCTCTTGACTTTTTGCTTTTCAAAATCCATTGCCCTTCTGTTCAGCTCTGTTACAAATTCATCATTCCATATAATCGCGCCTTCCTCGATATCATCCTCAACCATGGCAAAAATCGCCTTCACTTTTTTGTCTTTTGCTGTTTCAATATAGTGATGAAGCTTTTGTCGAATTGCAATAGTACTCATAGTCAAAAAAGTTTGAAACAAAGATAATTTGAATTAGATGGGTGGGCAAATCAACAAACAGCCACGCCAGAGTCTAGCGAATCAAGGGAATTCACCCTTGAAACCCTTGAATCACTCTCGAAAAGGGATCATTCTGGCGCCCCAGTTGAAATTAGACGCTACTGAACAAAACGCGGCTAAAGAGGCTTTGGCCGTTTGATGAGTAGGTCAAAGCATCGAAAAATTCAAGAAGTTAAACAAATTGTTTACGGAGGCAGCCAAGGGGTTGCCTTTTTGCTTTTTGAAGCGATTTTTAAAGTGGGAATTGATAGTTTTTACCCCCGATTCCTATATTTGTAGTCTTTAATTCCAATCTATGTTAGCGATTACTTCCATTGTTGCATTTACGGCCATTATTCTTCTACTAGTAGCCCTTTTAATATTTGCTCAAAAGCATTTAGTACAGTCGGGACCAGTCAAAATCTTGATTAACGGAGAGAAAACGATAACCGTTTCGGCAGGCAGCTCACTTTTGACTACGCTGGCGAACGAAAAGATATTCTTGCCTTCTGCGTGTGGTGGCGGTGGTACTTGCGCCATGTGCAAATGTGTGGTGGAAACCGGTGGTGGCGATGTATTGCCAACCGAAGTAGGCCATCTGACACGCGCTGAGCAGAAAGATCATGTACGGTTGGGCTGCCAGGTTAAGGTGAAGCAAGACCTAAATATTCGCATTCCGGATGAAATTTTTGGAATCAAGAAGTGGGAGTGCGAAGTCGTATCAAATTATAACGTTTCCACCTTTATTAAAGAGTTCGTGGTAAAACTTCCTCCAGGGGAAACTTTGAAATTTGAAGCGGGCGGTTATATCCAAATTGATGTGCCTTCGATTAAAGTAGATTTCAAAACAATGGATATCAAGCCTCATCCGGAATTAGGTCACAGCAATCCTGATGTATTTAAAGGCGATTGGGATAAGTTTAAGTTGTGGGATTTGAAAATGAAAAACGAAGAGCCGATTTTCCGTGCTTATTCGATGGCCAACCATCCTGCAGAAGGTAATATTGTAATGTTAAATATCCGCATCGCTACTCCACCTTGGGATAGGGCGAACAACAAGTGGATGGATGTAAATCCGGGCATTTGTTCCTCTTATGTGTTCTCTCGCAAGCCTGGAGATAAAGTTACCATCTCTGGCCCTTACGGAGAGTTCCATATCAATAAGACGCAAAGGGAAATGGTGTACATCGGTGGCGGTGCTGGTATGGCGCCACTACGGGCTCAGATTTTCCACCTCTTTCATACAGAGAAAACGAACCGCAAAGTTTCCTATTGGTATGGTGGCCGATCAAAGAAAGAATTGTTCTATACCGAGCACTTCCGTGAAATTGAAAAGAAGTTCCCTAATTTCCGTTTTCATATAGCGCTTTCTGAGCCCCTTCCCGAAGACAACTGGAAAGTAAGCAAGAGCTTGGAGGATCGTGAGAGCGATGGTTATACTGGTTTCATTCACAAATCATTGTTTGATAACTATTTGGCCAATCACCCAGCGCCAGAGGATGTCGAGTATTATTTGTGTGGCCCTCCACTCATGAATGCAGCTGTGCTTAAGATGCTGGATGATATGGGAATCCCAAAAGAGAACGTGAGATTTGATGATTTTGGGGGGTAAGAGTTACCGCCTCATCCTGAAAACAAAAAAGGCCTCTGCAAAGAGGTTTTTTTGTGTCCACCGCGAACTACAAACGTGTAAAGTACAGAGCTTTTTATGTATCGAGTTTTACCTATTTTTACACTATGAATTTGAGTGAAATCAAGCAAGTGATAATTCCTGTCTTGAAGAAACACAAGGTAACCAAGGCTGGAATTTTCGGATCTTATGCCAAGAACAATTTTACTGAAGACAGTGATATTGATATTTTAGTCGAACTTACATACCCCATGAGTCTACTTGATTTTATTGGAATCAAATTGGAACTAGAGGATATGTTAAAAAAGTCCGTTGACTTAGTTGAGTACAAGGCAATAAAACCAGTTATTAAAGACAACATTCTAAGTAGCGAAGTGCGGATCTATGGCTGAGTCAAGGTCTATATTGTTATACCTTACCGACATCATAGAATCAATTGATTTAATTGATCTCTACACAAAAGAGCTAGATCCCCATCTGTTTCTGAGCAGTCAGGAAAAACAAGATGCTATTATTCGAAGAATAGAGATAATAGGTGAAGCTGTTGGGAAAATTCCAGATTCTGTTAGAACGCGTTATCCTGAAGTTTCTTGGACGAAAATTAAAGGGATCAGAAATATTGCTATCCATCATTATTTTGGTGTATCGCCTGAACTGATTTGGCAAGTCGCCACAGTCGATATTAAAGAGCTTAGACCATGGGTCGAAAAGGCAATTCAAGAGATTAATAGTTGACTATGGACTTAACCATTCTCTTCTCACCTGTTCCCGAATCCATCTACAACGAGACCTATCCGAACAACTCGTTTTACAAAAACATAAAAGCCTATACGGAAAAGATGCCCGACTTTAAAGGCATGCAACTGGCGATCTTTGGCGTCAAGGAAGAGCGAGGCACAGCGAGCAATATGGGTGCGGCTAAAGGCCCGGATGAAATAAGGAAGAAACTGTATCAGTTGAAAAAAGGCACGGGCAACTATCGCATCGTTGATTTAGGAAATCTAAATACGGGAATTGATTTAGACGAAACCTATACACGGATTAGTGAAGTTTGCAGAATGCTTCTGGAAAACAATGTACTCCCGATCATTCTGGGCGGCACCCACGACCTGGACTATGGCCAATATCTAGGCTACGAGGACATAGAGAAACTAATTAGCCTGGTAAATATCGATGCCTTTTTAGATCTGGAAGACGGAAAGGAAATCCCGCCTTCTCGCCAACACATTCATAAAATTCTTTTGCACGAGCCCAACTACTTGTTGAGCTACACTCATCTGGCACATCAGACCTACCTGATTGATCCAATGTCTACTGCTATATTAGAAAAGCTTTATTTTGAAGCGTTTCGCATTGGGCAAATGCGCACAAACCTCACGGAAATGGAGCCAGCCATCCGCAATGCTGATCTTCTTTCTTTCGATATCACTGCAATTAAATCTTCTGATGCTCCGGGCAATGGCAACGCACAACCATTCGGACTTACCGGAGAAGAAGCTTGCCAGCTATGTTGGTATGCAGGCATGAATGAAAAACTGAGTTCTGTGGGGTTCTATGAATATAATCCCGATGAGGATGACGCAAGAAAAAAAACAGCATCAGTAATTGCTACCATGATCTGGTATTTTATTGAAGGATTTTATCACCGCAAAGGAGAACATAGTTTTAAGAGTAATGATTTTTTGAAATATGTCGTCTCCATGCAGACAGATCCTGAAACCATTACGTTTTATAAAAGCAAGGTAACTGAAAAGTGGTGGATGGAAATTTCACAACACAAACCGGGTGCCCGTTACTTACGCAGCACCATGGTGCCATGCAGCTACAACGATTATCAAACCGCTACAAAAGGTGAATTGCCAGAAAGGTATATCGGTGCGCTGGCCAAAATAATCTGATCTACATGAGTTATAGGAAAGTTACATGCAATCGCCCTTTGCACATTTGCTATTCTTATTCAAAGTTGCACTGACAAGTGGTAAAAACAGTGTTTGTGGGGACTCGAACCACCAACATCACAGACGACAACATCACCGATGCAAAGATCAGCAGCAGCGGTATAACCACAGCAGGGAAAGGTTCAGGCTCGACCATCACTTCGGGTACCATCAGTAATGCTGTTTTAAAGTTTTATAATGCCGATAACCAACTCCTAAAAAAAAGGATACTCGAACAATTAACAAAGCGATTACTTTCGAAAACTTCTTTCAACTTGAACGGCTTTTAACCCGAGTTTTTCTACAAGAGAAGGGATAAATCGTCCGATTCTCCAGGTCAATCGCGCTTGCCCCGGTATCACGATTACTCCTTTGTTTTGCTGTATCCCATCTAAGGCCTCCTCTGCAAATTTATCAACAGGATAAGGTGGCCCACCTAGTGACGTAAGAAATCTCCTCATATCTGGTACCCATGGAACGGAGGGCAAATCTCTGGGATTGTCAGAATCCAGCAGCGGTGTTTCTATGGCAGCCGGACAAAGAACATTTACTTTTACACCATAATTTGCGGCTTCTAATCTCAAGCTAGTAGAAAAGCCTACCACAGCATGTTTGGTCATGCCATAAGGCGTAAGAAATGGGGCTGGACCTAAGCCAGCGAGTGAAGCTGTATTAACGATGTAGCCAGCACCTTGTTTGATCATCAGTGGATATGCTGCTAAAGCTCCATTTATCACGCCTTTTATGTTAACGTCTATTATTCGGTCCCAATGCGATGCTGAAAGCTCCTGAACTTCTCCAGCAATTGCAATCCCTGCATTGTTGAATATGAAGTCGAGATGGCCGTATTTTTCAAAGCTCGCTTTGATTATTTTTTCGACAGCACTCGCATCCGTTACATCTAAGCTAAATGAAGTCGCACTATCACCACATTCCTCAGCCACAAGTTGTGCATTACTGAGATTAATATCAGTAACAATTACTTTGGTTCCTCTTTTGGTAATGGCTAGAGCAAGCGCCTTGCCTATACCAGAACCGCCTCCAGTGATTAGTGCCACCGCATCTTTCCAAATTGATTTTTCCATTTTCCTTTTTTAAATAAAATATTTCTACAAAATATACATTTTTTTACAGCATTTAGATTGATAGTTTAACACGCCACGATTCTCGCAAAAAATTTAATAGAACGTACTGGTGAGGCGGCAGAGATGGAAAGTGTGGTGATTGTGGTGCCAATTTTGTAGGGAAGAAAAGTATAGAGCCTTAACATTTTCTAAACCACATTAAAGAGATTCAATTATAATCCAATTAACGAAAATCTACTCGTTAGACTTACGCCTGACTCAAATGCAGAGATACTTTAGAGGAATTTTTGGCGAACATAGAGACGTAATTTAGCTGATACGGCTATGGGGAAGCTTCTCAATCGGACGTAAGTGTGCGAAAGCTGCAATTCAAAACAAAAAAATATACTACTAGCGGAGGCAAAGAATATGTCTCTGATGGCGTGGCAGGTAGCCATTCTCCATTTGCAAACCAGCTCATTGCCGCACTTGATTCGCAAGGCTCAACGGATGAACTGCTAACGCTAAGTGGGTTGATGACCTACCTAGAAAAATTAAAAACAGCTCCTCAGTTCGAAAAATTCGGCTCCGACAAACAAGGAAGTGAATTTGTGTTTGTGGTAAAATAAGCCATTTTTGTAAGGCTTATTTTATTCATCATGAAATTCATTTATTTGTTCACTGTTGTAGCTTTTCTTTCGCTTATTGGTTGTTCTGAGAATAATCCCCAACGCATTGTTGATAACGTGATAGCCGCAGCAGGGGGTGAAAAGTATTTACACTCCACCATCGAATTTGATTTCAGAGGTCGGCACTATGTGGGTAACCGAGATGGCGGAAAATTTTCGTATGAACGCATTTTTAAAAATGAGAAAGATTCCACGCAAACTATCCACGATATTGTATCGAATGACGGGTTTAAAAGATTCATCAACGACACACTGACTACAGTACCCGATTCAATGGCGGTGAAGTACACCTCTTCTGTAAACTCAGTCCTTTATTTTGCACTGTTACCTTATGGATTGAATGATGCGCCTGTCAATAAAAAATTCTTAGGCGAAACAACCATTGATGATAAAACCTATTATAAAATTGAAATCACCTTTAACAAAGAAGGCGGTGGCGAAGATCATGACGATCGATTTGTCTACTGGATCAATACCTCTGATTATACGATTGGCTTTCTGGCCTATTCCTATGCAGAAGATGACGGCATTGGCTATCGCTTGCGAAAGGCGTATAATTCCAGAAAAGTAAATGGGATTCTGTTTTCAGATTATATCAATTATGCCCCGAATGGAAAAATTCAGCTGGATGATATCGAAGGACTTTACAAGAAAAACGAATTGAAAGAATTGAGCAAAATAGAAAACACAAACATTCAGGTAAAATGACCGTTGCCGATTGGATTGGATCAATAGGCGTAAGTATTTTGTTGGTTGCTTTTCTGTTAAATCTATTAAAGAAGATAGCGCAAGACAGCCTGTCTTATGTGGTCATGAACTTGATAGGCGCTTTACTTGCCGGCCTCGCTTCGTGGATGATTAACTACACTCCTTTCATTATTCTTGAAGCGGTTTGGGTATTGGTTTCGATGATGAGCTTAGTCTCCATCATGAGAAGGCCTTCAATCAAATAATCATTTTCGATACAGGAGAAAGCCTACATGTCCTGTGGTTAACACTGACACGGCTGCCATTAAACTAAAATGACTAGATGTTAATTGTAAAGCGGTAACGATTGCCTTATCAATATTGTTTAACCCAATGAGTAAAACGCTTCCCAGTATCAACAACAAAATAATATTATACCAACCGGCATGTCGAGCATTTTCAGGGACTAAGTTTCTATCATTTACAATTAAGATTAAGAATCCGGTGATCAAGGGAAGGATCAATCCGTTCAACGCTTGAACAGTAAGAATCACCGGAATGGGTTTTACTCCGCTAATGCCAAAAATAAATCCAATCAGCAACACTGCTCCCCAAACCAGTCGCACCGTATTTTTCTTTTCGGCACCAAACACGCTTGTTGCTATGATGGAAGCCGCATAGGGCGAAGTGATCGCTGAAGAAAATCCGGCTGCAAACAGCCCAATGCCCAACGCATAGACACCGACCATTCCAATCTTCCGTTGAAACTCATTCGCTAATCCTGAAAAGGAAGAAAAATTTCCGACCAACGTTCCTGCCATCAAAATCCAGATCGTAATCAGCCCACCAATCAAAACAGAAATGGTCAATCCAATTCGCATCAATGGAATCGTCTGACCTTTGCTAATACCAGAGCCAAGAAATAAATTGTACGGAACAATGGTAGTACCCACTAACCCAAGGGTAAGCAATGCCGAACCCTCCGGAATAGAGGGGATAACGCTTGAAAAAATAAGTTCAGAAAAAGTAAAATTTCCATTTAGAGCAAGTAATAGAAATGCAACACCCATCATGCCCACTAAAACGGTCATGATTGTAGAAATCCATTTTCCCTGACCGCTCCAAAGCACCCAAGCTGCCACCAATGCCAATAGAATGGTATAAACTTTTCCGTTGCCTTCGAATAGCAAAAGCAATCCTGCTGTTCCCCCTAAAATATTTCCGGCTTCATAGGCGGCACAACCAAGTACCACAGAACCGCCCACTAACCACTTGATCCAAAATCCTTTTTGCTCTCCAAATTTTTTCTCAATAGCACCTCCTAACGACAAACTGGTTGCAATCGTAATGCGCGCAGAAACTTCTTGCAACACAATACACGCGATGGTCGCAAACACTACGGCCCATAAAAGTTGCAATTGAAATTGTGATCCTGCAGAAACGGCCGTAGTAACTGTACCCGGCCCAATGAATGCTGCCGAAATTACAGACCAAAGAATAACGCTGGAAATTCTAGAGCGATTCATCCGTGCAACAATGCCATGAGCAAAGGGTCCCTCAACATGAAAATCGAAGCATCAATCATCCTCCTCTATTTCACTCACTTTAACAAAAGCAGCATGCCTTGGGGCAGGGCATTTCGTTGCTGATCCTTTTATGGCGTACCAAAGCACTTCATTGAAGGCATCATCCGGAATGCTGTCTTCTTTCCTAAAATCAAATTGCTCACTCTTGCGCTGCCATTCATTCATAGCTGTGTTGCGTTCAAAAAGATCAATTTGCGCATTGATGGATTTAAAAGGTGTGATATCGGCTGACTCTGAAAAGCTTCTCCACAACGTTTCGGCAGCTGCATCATATTGGCTCATAGGCGGCAAACCCAATATTTGCTCAATGGTGCGAAGTACTGAAGCCGTTGAGTACATGGTGTGGTCAACAAAATTGCGCTTTACAAATCCGCCAGCCACATACAGTGTGCTTCGATGAGCATCTACATGATCCGGACCGTTTTGCGCATCATCTTCCACAATAAACACAGCACTTTCTCTCCAAATTTTACTTTTGCTCAAGTGTTCTACAAAGAGACCAACTGCATAATCGTTGTCTGCCACATGAGCTTTGGGGGTCGGCTTGCCCAGTCGTAATCCTTCAGTATGGTCATTGATAATTCGAAGCGTATTGAGCTGAGGCACTTGATCAATTGCCAACAACGAGTCAAAATCTTTTCGCCATTGATGGAATCGAATGGTGTCCATAACGGACTCATCCCACCCGGTATACTTCTTACACACATGCCCCTCTAAGGAGGGGATATTCGCTTTGCCTCCATCTGCAAACTCTCCATAGGTTCTATAGCTAACACCCTGTCTTTTACAAAAATCCCACAAGTAGCCATTCTTATTGTTAGCAATGGCTCGATTGCCCTCGGCATCATAAGACCCACCTCTTCTACCATAACTTGTTACCCACGTTTTTTCCAGATAGTCTGTGGCATAGGCACCGAGACTCCAGTTGTGTCCATCAGCACTCACTTCCCCATTCACATAAAAATTGTCAAACAACACAAATTCCTTCGCTAAGGCATGTTGATTGGGCGTGACTTTCTTGCCAAACAAAACTAATGTGGTGTCTCCGTTTCCTTCTGCCACATCACCGAGTACCTGATCATAGGTTCGGTTTTCTTTAATCACATAAAATACATACTTAATCGGTGACTTATCCCCACGTTTCATTGCTATTGGATTACCAACCATTCCTTTTGATTCAGTCTCAGATTCTTTGTTATAAGGTGTGTTGGCGTAAACAGCTTGAGAATAAACAGCCAAACTTTTTTCGTCCGGAACAGGAATCATGCTTAACGTACCCTTGAACAATCCTCCGATGTACTGTACTTCCACAGGTTTTTGAGTATCTCCTTTTTGGTAAGCAACCTCTTGCTTTTTCTTCACCGGGCTAGGTCCATTTGGATTGGCGAAAGAAGATGCGCCTTTTCCATTGGTAACTAAAATTTGGTTACCCATCGTTCGGACGCAAGTCGGATACCAACCAACCGGAATAAATCCTCTGCTCTGCGAGTTGCCCGGTTTTGAAAAATCAAAAACCACCAAACAGTTGTTGTCTGCATTGGCGATGTAGAGTGTCTTTTCATCTTCGCTTAATGCTACACTATTCGTAGTGGAACCACTAGGCGCATTTGGATAAAGTGCTGTAATTAAAACTTCAATCACTTTATTACTTTTTACATCGATGACAGAAACAGAATTGTCGTTAGCATTGGCCACCAATAGATAGGTTCCCTTTTTAGTCAAGACCATATCATTGGGATTATCTCCAACGGGTATTTCTGTAGCGATGGTAAGTTGTTGTGTATTAAAGACAATGATCTTGTCGCAGCCCCAACATGAAATGTATAGCAACTTTTTATCAGGTGATAAGATACAGGTATAGGCTTCTCCTTTTAGTTCGATTCGTTTTATCGTGCTTTTGGTTTTGGTATCTACTACGTACAATGAATTGTTTTCCTTGGTCACCACATACAGCCGATTTGCCCTATCATCCAATGCCAGGCCCGCAACCGAGATTTTTTCTGGCCAGGGTTTTCCAATGACGATCGTATCTTTAATAACAAGCTTTTGCGCCTTGATATCGTAGCGCACAATCCAATTGTCATTTCCCCCTGAAGCGTAAAGGGTTTTTGAATCATCGCTAAACACAAGGCCAAGCCAAGCCTTGCCAATTTCTTTGGTATCTAGTACTTGACGTGCTTTTGTATCCATTAACTGAATGGATTGCGTACTCTGTCCATTGTTGGTTACAGCAATGTATTTTTTATTAGGAGCGATCGCAATATTAAGAGGAAGATCGCCCAGTGGCATACTTTCACCGGCTGGGCTTAAGCTCCAGCCATTCGGGAGCGTGATTCTTTTAGATTGCAGTTCGGATGCTGTTTGAGCAAAAAGTAAAGCAGGGCTGAGACAGAAAAGCAAAATTAGTTTTCTCGTAGAAAAGATTGACCAGATAAAGTTACCCTTTCTTTTCATTGTTTGAATTACCTCAAGGTTATAATTTACCAAACTGCATTGGCTTCTACAAATGGATCGGCCTATTAGCGGTGGCCGCTAAACAAGCTTCTTTCACCGCTTCCATGTAGGTAGGATGTGCATGGCTCATCCGCGAAACGTCTTCTGCAGATGCTCTATACTCCATAGCGACTACACCAGCCGCAATCATATCGGCTGCTCTGGCTCCAATGATGTGTATCCCTAAAATCTCGTCCGTTGTTTTATCAGCTAACACTTTCACCAGTCCATCTAAATCCATAGAAGCTCTGGCGCGACCCAGCGCCTTATACGGGAAGCTTCCCGTTTTATATGCCCGACCTTGTTCTTTCAATTGCTCTTCAGTATAGCCCACACTGGCAACCTCTGGCCATGTATAAACAACTCCCGGAATCAACAAATAATTAATATGTGGTTTTTGCCCGGCAATTTGTTCGGCAACCATTACGCCCTCCTCCTCTGCTTTATGAGCCAGCATCGCACCACGCACTACATCGCCAATGGCATAAATGTTATCCACTTTTGTTTTGAGGTGATCATCAACCGCCACTTTACCTTTATCTAATTCAATTCCAACTTTATCAAGACCTAGCCCATCTGTGTACGGTCTCCTTCCTACACACACTAAACAATAATCTCCTTTTAGTTCGATGGCAGCACCGCCAGCCTTGGGCTCAGCTTTCAATACTACTTCCTTGCCTTTATTTTCTACGGCTGTCACTTTATGACCGAGATAAAATTCGATGCCCAGTTTCTTGGTCGCTTTCTGTAGCTCTTTGCCCATCGTGCTATCCATGGTCGGAACCAAACTATCTAGGTACTCGACCACAGATACCTTTGATCCTATGCGAGCATACACAGAACCAAGCTCCATCCCAATCACTCCTCCACCAATAATAATCAAGTGCTTTGGAATTTCTTGAAGTTCTAATGCTTCTGTACTGGAGATAATTCTTTTCTTATCAAATGGAGCAAATGGAAGTGCCGTAGGTTTTGAACCCGTTGCAATAATTATTTTCTCTCCGGTAATAGTAGCTTCTTTCCCGTCCGCTGAAGTAACTTTAATCGTATTCTTATCTACGAAAGACCCGACACCGATATGTACTTCAATTTTATTTTTCTTCATTAAAAATGCAATCCCCTCCACATTCGCCTTCACTACACCGGATTTGCGCGTGATCATCTGTTTGATGTTTGCTTTCGGCTCAGAGATATCAATGCCGTGCTCTTTGAAGGTATGAGCAGCATTATGAAAATGCTCAGACGAATCAAGCAGTGCTTTCGATGGAATACATCCGACATTCAAACATGTTCCTCCAAGAGTATTGTATTTTTCGATGATCGCTGTTTTCATTCCAAGTTGAGCACAACGGATAGCAGCAACGTATCCACCTGGGCCTGAACCAATAATAATGACGTTGTATTGCATAAATTACTTTTTTAATAATTCCTTTAATTTGACAATTGCCTTATGATCCGAAATATCTGAGATGAATTCAATAAATTTAGATCTCTTTTTTGAATTCTTTTGAAGCATCAGAATTTCATGAAGTTTACTTACATCCATTGAAAGTCCGTATTTGGCATTACTTAAATCAATCCCTCTTTCATGGGCTAATTTTATTGCCCATGCCTCCAAATTTGGGCGCATAACAACAAGTATGTTATTTACTTTTGAATCTTTAGAAGATATCAGATAGCTATCCTTGTGAATTGGAGGTAATGTCATCAAGTATTTCAAATAGTCGTCCTGAGCCGCTCCTGGGTCTTCATCAACCACTCCAATTGAGTCGGCTACTTTACGTAATTTTCTACTAACATTGCTTCTACCAAACGAATGCCCTCCGCTTAGCTGCTTTGAACTAAATCCAAAGAACCTTAACAGCGCTTCATCCGCATAACATTCAAAAAATGTCATGCCTGTAATAACTTATCAAAATTCAGAAACACATCACTACCCAAGTTTAATATCTCTTCTACCCCCTTCTCAGAAAGAACTGATACAATAGTTTCATATCGTTCATTCATTTGAACAATGTTCACGCTTATATCTTCGATAGATGTTTTCTCAATCAAAGACATGAGAAAATAAGGATTATGAGTCGTCAGGAAATATTGCTTACCTTTATCCAATGCTATCCGCTCAGCAAGGTATTTAGTATAATACGGAAAAACATTAGATTCAGGCTCTTCTAAAACGAGAGTTGTCCCTCCTTTATTTGATTCTATAGCAGATAAGTAGAAGACGATTCTCTGCAAAGTGTCTGAAATAACCTGATACGGATACGTTGTAAGGATATTATCAACTTCTTTGGATATTTCAATCTCTGAAGTGGCCTGTCTCAAGGTTAGTTTGAATCCTCGTTCCTGAATAAAGTCGCTTACGATTGTGCGCAAAGTCTTGTTAGATTGAAGAAGCGAAAAAAGATTATTGCCGTCAGGTGGAAATAAAAAATCAAAGCGTTTATTCGAAAACGTGTTTGTGGATTTGAAAAAATACGGATGAATAAGAAAGTCAAAATCAGACCCACTCTGAAGCAGTTTTCCAATAGTGGTCAATCTGATTTGTGAATTATTAGAGTAATTAAAGACTATTTGACTTCCCGGGATATCATAGATAATTTCGCAAGTATTAGAGTCAGCGAGTAATTTAATTGGGCTTGATGGATCATTGTCAAAAAATAGATTGCTCATGTCACCAAGTCTTACCAGTTGATTAATCTCAGGATTAATTGGCAAAGCAAATATGGAAAGTGCCTCAAGTAAATTGGACTTACCGGAGTTTGGCTCGCCTATAAAAAGATTCACCCTCTTACAATCTAAATGTAAGCCTTTAATAGATTTGAAATTTTGAATAGAAAGTTTCTTTATCATAAGTGATAACTTAAACACCCAGTATTAATCTTCCCGGATCTTCCAGCATTTCTTTTACTCTCACCAAGAAACTTACTGACTCACGACCATCTACAATGCGGTGATCGTAAGAAAGTGCTAAATACATGATGGGTCGAATGACTACTTCACCTTTTACAGCGATAGGTCTTTCTACAATGTTGTGCATGCCCAATATGGCCGACTGTGGCGCGTTGATGATGGGCGTTGATAGCATAGAACCAAAAACCCCTCCATTGGTAATGGTAAAAGTTCCTCCCGTCATTTCTTCAATCGAAAGTTTTCCGTCTCTACCTCTGGCAGCAAGTCTCGCAATTTCTGCCTCTACTTGATTCATACTCAATGATTCCGCATTTCTAATGACGGGAACGACTAATCCACGTGGCGTAGATACCGCCACTGAGATATCACAATAATCGTGATAGACAATTTCGTCTTTATCAATAGACGCATTCACGGCAGGGAATTCCTTCAATGCTGTACAAACCGCTTTCGTGAAAAATGACATGAAGCCAAGACCCACCCCATATTTTTCCTTGAATTGTTCCTTGTACTTGGAACGTAGATCCATCACGGGTTTCATATCTACTTCATTAAAAGTAGTGAGCATGGCGGTTTCATTCTTAACAGCTACCAATCGCTTGGCGATGGTTTTGCGTAACGATGTCATTTTCTCTCTACGCTCGCCTCGGGTTCCTCCTGATGCAATTACCGGAGGAGCCATCGCTGGAGATGGTTTTGTGTCTTTGACGGGTGCTGCTGCCTGGGCCTTCACCGCATCATCTTTGGTTATCCGGCCACCCACCCCACTTCCGGCAACCTGGCTGGAAGCAATGCCTTTTTCATCAAGAATTTTTGCAGCTGCAGGAGAGGGACTACCTGCTGCGTATGAAACGGCTGAACTCGTTGCCGACTGGGATGCGGGAGCGGCAGACGAACTTGACGCACCTGTGGGAGCACCTCCTTCTGTCACTTCAATTTTGCAAATCAACCCTCCTATAGGAAGTGTCGTCTTTTCTTTTGCTATAATGCGTAAAATACCATTGGCCTCTGCGGGCAGTTCAAATGTTGCTTTGTCTGATTCCACCTCGGCAATCACTTCATCTAACTTCACAAAGTCACCTTCTTTTTTTAACCAAGTTGAAATAGTCACTTCTGTAATAGATTCGCCAACAGCTGGCACTTTCATTTCCTTAATTGCTCCGGTAGCTTTCATAGGTTGGGTTAAAGAATTTTCTGTTTTGGTTTCTTTAGTTGCTGGCGCAGACACCGCAGTTGCTCCACCATCTGCTATCTCACAAATAACTGTTCCAATTGGCACGACTTCTCCTTTTGCCTTTAAAATCTTCAGTACACCTGCTTGAGGAGCTGTTAACTCAAACGTGGCTTTATCAGATTCTAATTCTGCAATCACCTCATCCATCTTCACTACATCGCCATCCTTCTTCAACCAGTTGGCGATCGTTACTTCGGTGATTGATTCGCCAACGGTGGGTACTTTTACTTGCTGAGCCATATAAAACTCTTGTTTTAAAAATTAATGAATCTAAACTTCTAGCGCTGAGGAAATAATTTTCTCTTGTTCTGCCTTATGCACTTTAGAGTAACCAGTAGCAGGAGAAGCGCTTGCTTTGCGGGAAATGAGTTCTATTCCATTCATAAAGCGCAAGATAAATGACCAGTATCCCATGTTGGATGGCTCTTCTTGCGCCCACACTAGCTTAGCACCTTTGTATTTTTTCAATACGGCATTTATTTGCTTTTCTGGGAAGGGGTGAAGCTGTTCCACTCGGACTAACGCAACGTCCTTATTTTTCTTCTTTGCCTGCGCTTCTAACAAATCGTAATACACTTTCCCAGTACAAAGAACTACTTTCCTAACATCCTTTGCTACCACATTCACATCATCAATAACTTCCTGGAAAGATCCTTTGGTGAAATCTTTCATAGGCGAAATCACAGCAGGATGTCTGAGCAAAGACTTTGGCGAAAATACAATACAAGGTTTTCTGAACTCCCATGTTACCTGCCTTCTTAGCAAGTGGAAAATATTAGCGGGAGTAGTAGGATTAGCGATAATCATATTGTACTCTGCCGATAATTGTAAGAACCGTTCTGGCCGTGCATTGGAGTGTTCTGGCCCTTGTCCTTCATAGCCATGAGGCAACAACACAACTAACCCATTCATCCGTTGCCACTTTGACTCTGCACTCGATATAAACTGATCAATCATTACCTGTGCTCCATTTGCAAAATCCCCAAACTGTGCTTCCCAAATAACCAACGCATGTGGCGAAGCCATCGCGTAGCCATACTCAAAACCTAAAACACCAAACTCTGAAAGTAACGAATTATAAATTTTAAACTTTTGCTGACCTGCATCAATATGATCTAAGCCACAATAAGATTGGTTGGTATTTGCATCCGCAAAATAAGCATGACGATGACTGAACGTTCCTCGTTTTACATCTTGCCCACTCATTCTAACCAACGTGCCTTCCGACAGCAGCGATCCATAGGCCAGCAACTCTGCTTCTGCCCAGCCCAACACTTTTGTCTCAAAAAAAGCACTAGTTCGGTCTTTCAATAATTTTTCAATTTGCTTGATTGGCTTAAACCCTTCCGGAATCGTAGTGAGTGCTTTGGCCACTTTATCGATCAGTGCTTGCTTTATACTTGTGTCGGGAGATTGGTCAAAATCTTCAGGTGTTGATTTCCGTAACTTCTCCCATTCATTCTCCACCTGCTGAGGCTTATACGGTAGTGGTTTTTGTTTTACTTCATTCAATCGATCCTGCAACTGGCTCCGGAAGCTCTTATCCATTTCATCGGCCAGAGATGCGTCCACATCTCCACGCTCTATTAGACGCTTAACATAAACTTCTCGTGGATTCGGATGCTTCGCAATCAAATTGTAAAGCTTCGGCTGAGTAAACTTTGGCTCATCACTTTCATTGTGCCCATGCCTGCGATAACAAAGCATATCTATAAAAATATCTTTGCCAAATTTTTGGCGGTATTCAACCGCTAGATTGGAGCAGAAGGTCACTGCCTCTGCATCGTCTCCATTTACGTGTAGAATAGGAGCATCTACAATTTTGGAAATGTCAGTACAATAGATACTGGTGCGAGCGTCATCATAGTCCGTGGTAAAGCCCACTTGGTTATTAATCACGAAATGAATTGTTCCACCGGTTGTGTAACCAGGTAATCCCGACATTTGAATTACTTCATAAACGATGCCTTGACCTGCTACTGCTGCATCACCGTGTATAAGAATCGCCATGCCCTTACTCAAGTCACCCTGATACTCATCATCGATTTGTCCACGGGTGTAGCCGACTACTAATGGGTTGACCGCTTCCAGATGTGAGGGGTTGGGCGTCAATTTTAAATAGATCGGATTCCCAGACGGGGTATCAATAATACTGCTGTAGCCGAGATGGTACTTTACATCTCCATCTCCCATTGTTAGATCGGGGTTGATGTTACCCTCAAATTCCGTAAAAATCTGCTCATAGATCTTTCCCAGAATATTGGTTAGCACATTCAGCCGACCTCTATGTGCCATCCCAATTACAACTTCTTTTACACCCAACTCAGCCGCTTTATTAATGATGGTCTGCAACGATGGGATTGTGTTTTCACCACCTTCCAATGAAAAACGCTTTTGACCTAAGAATTTAGTGTGCAAGAAATTTTCAAAAACAACTGCCTCATTCAACTTGCCAAGGATTCGCTTTTTTTCTTCCTGATTTGGGTTATAACTAAAATACTCTTTTTCAATTTTGTCAAAGAACCAACTTCTCACTTCGTCATTGCGAATGAAGTTATACTCAAAGCCAATCGTTCCTAAGTACAACACCTTCAACCGTTCAATGATTTTCCGCAAAGAAGATTTTGGCATCCCAATTTCAGAAGCAATCTCAAACTCCGTATCCAAATCAGAATCTGTTAACCCAAATTTGGTATGATCTAACTGTACGCCATGGTCTCTTCTGGTACGTACCGGGTTAGTGTTTGACTTTAAATGTCCAAAAGAGCGATATGCAAAAATAAGTGTGCGAACATAGGTTTCCTTAATATTGGGGGCTTCTGCAGGCGATGCTTGTCCATTTTCACCGTAGCGTTGCGAGGAAAAATCATATCCCTCAAAGAATTTTTGCCAGGTAGGGTCGACAGAAGTGGGATCTTGGTTGTAATTCTGATAGAGCTGATCGATATAGCTCGTATCGGCATTGGATATATAGCTGTATTTGTCCATGATTTATTTAAAAAGCTACCAAATGTATAATCTCGTGACAAGAATTAAAAACCTAATAATCGCTTGAACAAATATTATGTGTTTATTGAGGTTTGCCGGTGTTTATCGCCTGATTTTCAATACTATGACACTATCGTATTGAATGAATGGATGATTTTTTGACTTTCTTGCACCCCGCGTTGGCATATATTCAAAATCCGATTACCTTTGCGATCCTTTTAAAAACGGACGTGTTCCAACATTAAAAACGTAAGAGAAAATGGTAAAATTGAGATTGGCCCGCAGAGGCCGCAAGAAGTTGTCGATGTTTGACATTGTGGTTTCTGACGCAAGAGCGCCCAGAGATGGAAAATTTATCGAAAAAATTGGTACCTACAATCCAGCTACAAACCCCGCTTCAATTCTAATTAAAGAAGACAGAGCCTTCCATTGGTTGATGGTGGGGGCAGAGCCTTCTGATACGGTGAGAGCTATGCTTTCATACAAAGGCATCATGTACAAGAGACATTTACAGATTGGTGTGGATAAGGGCGCTTTAACACAAGAAGCTGCTGATGCGAAATTGGCAGATTGGTTAAAAGCAAAAGAGGCAAGCATTCAGTCGAAAATCTCTGGATTGTCAAAATCTAAGGAAGATCAAGCGAAGGCAAGAAAAGCAGCAGAATCTAAAGTAAGAGAAGCACGTGCTGAAGCTATTCGCAAGAAGGCTGAGGTAGTCGTTGCTGCACCAGCAGCTGAAGTGGCAGAAGGAGAGGCTCCTGCGGCAGAAGAGCAGGCATAATATCTTATTTTCAATACAAAAAATGCCATCGCCTTTTGGGGATGGCATTTTTATTTTAACAAAATCATGGAAAAACGGGACTGTTACAAAATTGGTTATGTTGCCAAGGCACACGGGCTAAAAGGCGAAGTAACAGTTATTGTTACAGAGCCAATGGATTTAGATTCCGTGGATTCTGTTTTCATAGAACAGAAAAATACCCTTGTGCCCTACTTTATAAAAGAGCTTTCCGACCGTGGCGACAAAGCGTTTGTGCGATTTGACGAAATCAACTCGATAGAACAAGCCAATGCAATAAAGGGCTGTAGCCTTTACTTGCCAAAGGAAGCGCGCCCCAAACTGAAGCGTGGCCAATTTTATGATGATGAAGTAATTGGTTTTACAGTGATTGATGAGACTTTAGGCGAATTGGGCAGTATTACGGAAATCTCAAATTCCGGACCCAACCGGCTATTGTCAGTAGACGTAAAGGGAAAAGAAGTGCTCATTCCTTTGAATAGCCCATTCATCATAAGCACCAACAAAACCAAGAAAGTCATTAAAGTTGCTTTACCCGATGGCTTTTTAGATATCTGATTTTGGTAAGTGTAGCTTGATTTGACGAACTCTAAATCTATAATCTTATTTTTTTTCTGCCACCTCCAATAAACACACCACCTTTTATCGAGAGGTAGCTTCCGTTGACAAAACCCCGATATGATTGATTGTTGATACCATTAAGAATATCAAAGTTATTAATAGTCGCAGGGGCAGGAGAAACAAAGTTCCAATCAATGGTGCAAGAGAAATGACCAGCGTCAAAGCCGATGCGTGGATAGATACCAATGGCCATTTGCTCATCTGACGAATAGTATTTCAGGTATGTGACATAATTGGAATCACTAAATCTGGATTGGAACAGACTTAGCCCAACACCTGCAAAGGGGCGGAAGTTTCTGTTTGAAAAGTAATACTGCCCCGTGATGCCCTGAGAACTTACTTTATAGGTTGAACTGCCTACCAACTCAAGCCTGATGCCAATGGCCATTTCATTTCTGATTCGGTAAAATGGTTCTGCGTACAAGACAATAGCACCCTTGGTGGACTGACCATCGCTAGTGTGAAGGTCAGCATAGCCTAGTCCGAGTCCCAAGCGTAGTTTGCGAAAATTCTGCCCGTCATACTCAATCTTTTTGAAATCCTCATCTGTTCTTGCTCCCAAATAATAGCTCAGTTTAAAAGAGGCATAGTTGTCTGTATTAAAAACATAAGGGGTAGACCATGTCCGTAAACCAGTGGAAGAGTATAAAAAATAGTTGGTGCGAACCTCTCTACGATAAATAAAATTATATTCAAACGAGAAGGCAAATCGATTGAACTCGAGACCCACGGGAGGATAGAACCCACCTCGTACTCCGTCAACGCCTTCTACATATGTATGCAATGGCCCATTTGCTGTGTAGCTTATTACTGTCGCTCGGTTGGCGGCCGAGTAGCACCCAAAGCCTAAGCCCGCAAAAAAACGTACTGACTCATTCATGATGTGTGTGCTTGGAAAATAATAACGGCTCGCAAACGTGTATGAAAAGAGTTCCTCAACGTTTGGCACATTGTGCAACTCAAACCTCGCACCTAATATTACATTTTTTTGGATGCGCCTAGATGGCTCAAAATAATAGACCGGAAACTTATTCGATTCAGAAGTTCCCATCCCTATGGTAAACCTGAACTTACCAGATTGCTGTGCAAATCCAAAATTGAAAAAGACAGTAAGCCAAACAACCAATAAAAATTTAATCCACCGCAATCATCAAACGATTTATTCACTTTACTATCACTATCGGAAAAAGAGGGGAGGTCATAGGAGATGGAAGCACATTCATTCCACTGTAGGTGCAAGAGATTAGTGTTTCTCCAGAATACTTACTGGAGAGGGTATCTTCGATTGCATCATTGATTGAAATAATATCCAATGCGCTTTTGCCATTTGCACCTCTAGAGGGAATAAACGAAAGCGCAAAACCTTTGGGCATTTTACTGTTATACCTGACGCTATCTATTGTAAACCCAGAATTATCACCATTCAACTTTACTTTGCTTCGCTCAAAGTGCCCACTTGTAGCAGGGTCAAATAAATTTTCACCTTTCCCATTTTTGTAATAGATAAAGATTCTGTAGGTAATACCCGGACCTTGGTAAGGCCCTGGGCATGCTGTTATAGCTAACCCAGCCAACAACATCAAGGCAATTGACATATTTCTTCTCATACCAATCGCATTAAAGTGGAGTTACGTAAGCGATTATGTTATCATCGTGATTATAGGAGTAAACAGGATTTGACCCGCTTGAATTCAAGCCGCCAAAAGCACCTTCAATGTACCAACCATTGCTATTACCGCCCCAACCCCAGTTGTTGTTCACATAGGTGTTTGTAATGGTTGTGTACACAGCATCGTAGCCAGGCAAGCTAGTGCATTCAGAATAGTCAACAGGGAATATTCTGTAGGTAGACTGAATGCCCACCGTAAGAAGGCCATCCATCACCCACTCATGGTAGTTAGTTTGGTCGCCAATGCAAGGCTCCCAAACACATCCTATAAAAGGAAGCCAAATTAAGCATACACACCAAAGATGTTTAGTTCCGTAAACAGGAACCGGACTCCTATTTCTCAAGGAGGCTACTAGATCACCTTTGTTATAACTTCTCCATTCACCCTGTACAAATCCATAACTGGAGCAAATGCCATTTTCTGGATAGGGCAACGTAAAAGTTCCGTTGCCCAAAAAACTGCAAGATTTATAGCCAAGACCATAGCTGCCATATACACTTCTTACCAAATTTGCTACATCACTTATTTGACTTTGTGTCAAAAGACATGCCCTGTCAGTATTTGCTATAGTGGGCCAATCGGCACCAAATCTAGCACTCGATGGATTTCTTCCCCAATAGTGGGCTATCACCTGAGACGCGGCCACAGGCACGCAACCAGCAGAGTAATTACTGTTTTGATTAAACCCGCAGTCATCAAAACGGCTGCTACAATCGCCAATCCAAGTACTCCCGCTACCAAAATTGTTATTATATGGCGCATTTTGATTCCACTCTGTTTGCAGTATCGTTGGCACTATTGTGTTTGTAAAATTGACTGTTGATACCAAATAAGAATAGGTATACAAATCACAGTTACCACATATCGCAACCCTGCCACTCTCTCTTGCTATCTGACATTCAATGAATCTACCGTTGGCACTATTCTTACCTGTTGCTTTTATCTTGTGTCCAGTTAGCTTCTCAAGCAAACTAATATGAGCACTATCTCCACGCATGGCTTCCACTTCCTTCCGTTTACCTTGGATATAGTAAGCGGCTCGGGTCAAAAACATAGTAATCGGTGATTCCTTCTCCAACTTTCCCTTACCTGACCAACCTAGGCGGCCAAATGCCCTTTATCGCCAGAGATAATGGCAAACCCATTGTTATCAGAAAAATTGAACACGTGAAAACCAGGGTCGTTGCACTTCAATCGGTCGGTTTTGGGATACATGATGATATCTTGTACAGACGCAGTTATCTCTTCAACAATTGTCCTCTTAATCTTTTTTCCCTTTCGGGCATCTTCAACGTCAAGTTCCGTAGCTATCTGTTGGGCATCTTGCCTAGCCTCGGCTACCGTGTAAACAAAAGTTGTATCCAATAAAACGAGCCTCTTTATCTCTTCTGCGGTCAGCACCGGTTGATTTAGCTTGGCTTCTGGTTGTAAGCCCACATCATTACATCGAAGCAAAAAAACAGAAAATAAAATAACAATTGCTGCCAGACCTAAAACTCGGGGGGAAGGAGATTTTTGGTTTTCATTTTGTTTCGCTCTTATTGGTCATATAAATATAAAAAAATCGGGAATAAAACAATGGCGCTTCACCGATCTTTTCAACAATCCCTGTGTTTAGCTTGTTGCCAAATCCTGTACCTTTCGCCAAAATTTCGTGCATTTCGTAGCTAGCTCTTGCATTGTGAATAAATTATGAACTTTTCATTATTGGTAAACACCATCCATCAGGCGCACAGCACACTTCAACAAAGCGCACTAAAGTCTGTAAACAAGTATCTAACTATTCGCAATTGGCTGGTGGGGTTTTACATTGTAGAATTTGAGCAAAATGGCGAGGACAGAGCGAAGTACGGTGATAAACTACTGCCCGAATTGGCAAAGTCTATTAACATAAGAGGGCTTTCGGAAACATCTTTAAAGCTAAATCGGCAGTTCTTTCAAATCTATCCCCAGATTCGTCAGGTGCTGACTGACGAATTGAAAAAAATGGGATTTAGCACCAATCCAATTCGTCAGACGCTGTTTGACGAATTTCAAAACAATGAAATTCAATTACTTACAACTTTACAGACACCATCTGCACAATTACAAAAATCAACAAGAGGTGGCCTACAAGTGCCACCAGATAAACTCATCAGCCGTTTATCTTTTTCACATTTTACACTATTACTCCCTATCGCTGACTCGCTAAAGCGAACGTTCTATGAAATCGAGTGCATGAAAGGCAATTGGAGTCACGAAGAATTGCGCAGACAAATCACGACCTTATATTTCGAACGCAGCGGCATGAGCGACAATCCGGAAAAACTTAGCCGTTTGGTGCAAGACAAATCTGAGGCATTATTCCCAACCGATATAATCAAGTCGCCTTTCACCTTTGAATTCTTGGGTTTAAAAGCCAAAGATGTTGTTTACGAATCAGATTTGGAACAAGCATTGATAGACCACTTAGAAGAATTTCTTTTAGAGCTAGGTTACGGCTTTTGCTTTGAGGCAAAACAAAAACGCATTACGATTGGTGAAAAATACTACTTCATAGACTTAGTATTTTATCACCGCATTTTAAAATGCCATGTTTTGGTCGATTTAAAAATGAAAGAAGTTGACCATGAAAACATTGGGCAATTAAAAACCTACGTCAACTATTACAAAAAGAACATTGTGCAAGCAGGCGACAACCCACCCGTTGGTCTATTGTTGGTAACGGAAAACAACAAACCCCTTGTAGAATATTCTATGGCCGATGCCGACCAACATTTATTTGTAAGCAAGTATGTGCTGGCTTTACCCTCAACCAAGCAACTTGAAGAATTCATCAGAAAAGAATTAAACAATCAATAGTATTCAAATGCACATTGACATCATCACTTGTTTGCCACGATTACTGGAAAGCCCTTTTGGTGATTCTATTTTGAAACGTGCACAAGAAAAGAACTTGGTAATAATAAAGGTTCATGACCTTCGTGAATATTCCACCCACAAACACCGCGCTACAGATGACTATGCTTTTGGTGGTGGCGCAGGAATGGTGATGATGATTGAGCCTATTGACAGATGCATTACTGCATTGAAAGCCGAAAGAGTCTATGATGAGATCATTTATATGAGCCCGGATGGCGACCTACTGAATCAGTCTATCGCCAACCAATTGAGTCTTAAAGAAAACCTGATTTTGTTGTGTGGTCACTATAAAGGAATTGATGAACGTGTAAGGGAGCATCTTATTACTCGGGAGATCAGCATAGGAGATTATGTGCTTTCTGGGGGAGAATTGGCCGCAGCCGTGTTGGCCGACTCGGTAATTCGCTTACTTCCGGGCGTGCTCAATGATGAAACATCCGCGCTAAGCGACTCCTTTCAAGATGGCCTTATTGCCCCGCCTGTTTACACTCGCCCGGCAGAGTACAACGGCTGGAAGGTGCCAGATGTATTGCTTTCCGGGCATCAAGCCAAAATTGAAGACTGGAAGCAGGAAAAAGCGCTGGAAAGGACAAAATCCAGAAGGCCCGATTTAAACATAGGTTTTACTTCTTAAAAGGATTTTTCTGTGTCCCGACTTCGAAATTCAACTTCTTCGCCTATATTTGCAGTCCATTTTAAAAACCGAGTAGTATGGCCGATTTAATGAAAATTGTAGAGCAAGAGCTAGCCTCTAAAAGAGCAGGTATACCAAGCTTTAAGTCAGGCGATACCATTAGCGTGCATGTAAAGATTAGCGAGGGAAATAAAGAAAGAATTCAACAATTTCAGGGAGTTGTTCTTTATAGAAGAGGAACTTCAACCAATGGAGAGAGCTTTTCAGTAAGAAAAGTTTCTAATGGCGTAGGTGTTGAGCGTGTATTCCCCCTTTTGAGCCCAAGTATTGAAAAAATTGAATTTGTGAAAGCCGGCAAGGTTCGCAGAGCAAAATTGTTCTATTTGAAAGGCCGCCAAGGCAAGTCTGCTAGAATCAAAGAAAAATTAGCAGCCGTTAAAGCAGCCTAATCCAAAAAATAAAAATCAAAAAACCCATTTCAACCCGTTGAAATGGGTTTTTTGCATTAAGAGAATACCTTGGATCAATTGGCACGGAAAACTATATTTGTCCCTCACTTAAAACCATTACAATGGCAAGACCCTCCACCACCGAATTACTTGGTAAAGATGCCGAGTCTCTTTTGACTCACAAGAGCAAAACCATTTCAAAAGAAAACCTTCACTTGCCGGGTCCTGATTTTGTAGATCGTATTTTTTCCATCTCCAATAGAAACACACCAACTCTTATCAGTCTTCAAAGCCTTTTCAATAAGGGCCGGTTAGGTGGCACTGGTTTCCTATCTATACTCCCTATCGATCAAGGTATCGAGCATAGCGCAGGCGCTTCGTTTGCCAAAAACCCGATCTATTTTGATCCGGAAAATATCATTAAGTTGGCAATTGAAGGAGAATGCAATGCGGTTGCTACAACCTTTGGCGGGCTCGCAATGATGTCTAGAAAATACGCACACAAAATTCCTTTTATTGTAAAGATAAATCACAACGAATTATTGACCTACCCTAATCAGGCAGATCAGGTGATGTATGGTTCAGTGGATGATGCTTGGAACTTGGGCGCGATTGCAGTAGGCGCCACGATCTATTTCGGATCAGAAAATGCCACTCGTCAGATACAGGAAGTATCCTCTGCGTTCGAGCGCGCCCATGAATTGGGTATGGCCACCATACTCTGGTGCTACACGCGCAATGACGCATTCAAAAAAGACGGTGTTGACTATCATACTTCCGCTGATTTAACCGGTCAAGCAAACCATTTAGGCGTTACGATCCAAGCCGACATCATCAAACAAAAACTAGCCACAAACAATGGAGGTTATAAAGCGTTGAATACAGGTGGCAGTTCGTATGGAAAATTGGATGAGCGGATTTATACTGAACTTACGTCTGACCATCCCATCGACTTGTGCCGCTACCAAGTAGTAAATTGTTATATGGGACGTGCCGGCCTAATCAACTCTGGTGGCGATTCAAAAGGGTCTAGCGACATGGCAGATGCAGTTCGCACGGCCGTAATCAATAAAAGAGCTGGTGGCATGGGATTGATCTCGGGAAGAAAGGCATTCCAGCGCCCTATGGAAGAGGGCATAGAAATCCTTCAGGCCATTCAAGATGTTTACTTGGATAAGACGATTGATATTGCTTAGTTGTTGATCTGAAAATTTGAAGTTTAGGTAATTTTGAAAATTGCTTCAAGATTTTCAAGTCGTTACATTTTCAAATCTTCAGATTGAAAAATCTTCAAATTGAATTTTATGCCTTGGTTCAAACGTACCGATAAAGGAATCCTCACCCCAACAGAATCAAAAAGAGAAGTGCCCGATGGGCTTTGGTTCAAATCACCCGGTGGAAAGATTATTCACACTCGTGAGCTAAAAAACAACGCATACGTAGTTCCGGAAGAAGATTTCCACGTAAAAATCGGGTCAGAAGAATATTTTGAAATCTTATTCGATAACAACGAATTTACTGAGTTGGATGCCAATATGGAATCGGGCGATCCGCTAAAATTCGTAGACACGAAACCCTACCCAAAACGGATCAAAGAATCGCAATCTAAAACGCAATTGAAAGATGCGGTTAGAACAGCTTATGGGAAAATCAACGGGCTAGATCTTTGTGTGGCTTGTATGGATTTCACATTCATTGGTGGCTCGATGGGTTCTGTAGTGGGTGAAAAGATTTCACGAGCGATTGACCATTCGCTTAAAACAAGAACGCCTTTTTTGATGATTTCACGATCAGGTGGTGCGCGCATGATGGAGGCAGGGTTTTCACTGATGCAGATGGCTAAAACATCGGCTAAATTGGCTTTGATGGACGAAGCTAAAATACCTTATATCTCGCTACTAACAGATCCAACCACAGGCGGAGTAACTGCCTCTTATGCAATGTTGGGTGATTTTAACATTGCTGAACCAGGTGCCCTCATTGGTTTTGCCGGACCTCGTGTGATTCGTGAAACGATCGGCAAAGATCTTCCCAAAGGTTTTCAGAGTGCAGAGTTTGTCTTGGAACACGGCTTCTTGGATTTCATCATCGATAGAAGAAGTCTGAAACAGCGACTCAGCACTTTGCTTAAGATGCTTCAGTAATTCTTTTCAATACCGTTGAAGAAGATTGCTCGGATTGAGTTGCAGTATCTTCCCTGCCTCGAATACTTTTGTGCACTGCTTTCTTTTGATGTGGTTGAATTAGAATCTCACGAACACTACCTCAAACAGACTTTTCGCAATAGATGCTATATCAACACTTCGCAAGGTGTTCAGATGTTGATTGTGCCCCTAAAGGAAAAACACGGCAAAGTTTCCATTAAAGAAATACGGATAGACTATCAACAAAAATGGCAAAACAATCATTGGCGAAGCATCGAATCGGCCTATCGAAATGCACCCTACTTTGAACATTATGCAGACGAGCTAAAAAAAATATTTTACCTAGGTCACGAACAATTATTTAACCTTAACAAAGACTTGCTGTCATTCTGTCTGCGAGTCATTCATCTAAAAGTAGAACTTTCAAATACGCAGCAGTATGAAAAAGTGCCTTCCTACGCTGTTTCAGACCTTCGCGGAACAATAAGCCCAAAACTAGTGGCCTTCGAGCGGACATTCTATCACCCGGTATCCTATCAACAGGTGTTTGGCAACACTTTTGTTCCTAACCTCAGCATCTTGGACTTGTTGTTTTGTGAAGGGCCAAAGTCAATTGACCTTTTACGCGCTTCGATGCACTTGTTGAACAAATAAATTCAAGTCAGCGTTACTAGTTCGGTTTCAAAATGTCATTTCATTGGATGAATGGGGTGGGTTTGGAATTATAGTCTTTAAAACTTTACATTTACACCTATCAATACACTATGTCAAATATGGAAGCAAAATTTTCCAACCGTGTCAAAGAAGTAATCTCACTGAGTCGGGAAGAAGCATTGCGTTTAGGCCACGACTACATCGGAACAGAACACCTTATCTTGGGAATGATTCGCGATGGCGAAGGTGTCGCGGTAGGTGTGTTAAAAAAATTAGGTGTGCCCCTTGATCAGCTCCGTGGAGAGATCGAAAAAATTTCCAAAGGTACGGCTACTCATGAAATCAAAAACTTGGCAAATATTCCATTAACGCGTGCTTCTGAAAAGACGCTAAAGATCACTTATCTGGAGGCCAAAGTATTTAAAGCTCAGTTGATCGGTACAGAACACTTACTCCTTTCTATTCTTCGCGATCCGGATAATCTTGCCACACAAATCCTAAACAAGTTTGATGTTGCTTATGATGTAGTCAAAGAAATGCTGGAGTATCAGCACGAGCAACCTACTGCTTCCTCGGATACAGACGAACCGGATGATGATTCATCCAAAATGTTTGGCAGCGGGGCAGGTGCAGGCAAAGAGAAAAAGGGAATGGAAAAGTCGCGTACACCAGTGCTTGATAACTTCGGTCGTGACCTAACTAAACTAGCGGAAGACAACAAACTTGACCCTATCGTTGGCAGAGAAAAAGAAATAGAACGGGTAGCTCAAATTCTGAGTCGTAGAAAAAAGAATAACCCCATATTGATAGGAGAGCCGGGCGTGGGCAAGACGGCCATTGCGGAAGGATTGGCGCTTCGTATTATTCAGAAAAAAGTTTCTCGCGTTTTGTTTGGCAAGCGTGTGGTCACGCTTGATCTCGCTTCGCTGGTCGCTGGTACAAAATACCGCGGACAATTTGAAGAGCGAATGAAAGCCGTCATGAACGAATTGGAAAAATCGGCCGATGTTATTTTGTTCATCGATGAGTTACATACAATTGTAGGGGCTGGCGGTGCCTCCGGCTCGTTAGATGCCTCTAATATGTTCAAACCTGCTCTCGCACGAGGAGAAATACAATGTATTGGCGCGACAACCCTGGATGAATACCGGCAGTATATTGAGAAAGACGGTGCACTTGCGAGAAGATTTCAAATGGTGATGGTAGATTCTACCTCAGTAGATGAGACAATCCAGATACTGGAGAATATTAAAGAAAAATACGAAGACCACCACCACGTAACGTATACCAAGGAAGCCTTAGAATCATGTGTAAAATTATCTGACCGTTATATCAGTGATCGATTCCTGCCCGACAAAGCAATCGATGTGATGGATGAGGCGGGAGCAAGGGTGCACATCAACAACATTCATGTGCCTGACGACATTGTGAAATTTGAGGCAGCTATTGAGGATGTAAAAAAAGAAAAGAACCGTGTTGTTAAGAGCCAGAAGTATGAGGAGGCCGCTCAGCTTCGCGATAAGGAAAAGAAGCTGATTGAGCAACTTGACCTAGCCAAAGCCAGGTGGGAAGAGAAAACGAGAACCGAAAAATACACGGTTACTGAAGACAATGTGGCTGATGTCGTTGGGATGATGACGGGCATACCAGCAAACCGCATTGCACAGAAAGAAAGCAACAAACTTTTGGGCATGGCCGAACAGTTGAGTAGTAAGGTGATCGGGCAAGAAGAAGCAATAAAGAAACTGACGCGCGCGATTCAACGTACCAGAGTTGGTCTGAAGGATCCCAAAAAACCAATTGGCTCTTTTATTTTCCTTGGACCTACAGGTGTTGGTAAAACAGAGTTAGTGAAGGTTTTGGGAACTTATCTTTTCGATAAGGAAGATGCGCTTGTTCGCATTGACATGAGTGAGTACATGGAAAAATTTTCTGTGTCCCGCTTGGTAGGCGCCCCTCCAGGATATGTTGGATACGAAGAAGGTGGTCAGTTAACCGAAAAAGTTCGTAGGAAACCATATAGCGTAGTGTTGTTGGATGAAATCGAGAAAGCCCACCCGGATGTGTTCAACATCTTGTTGCAAGTGTTAGACGATGGAATACTCACGGATGGATTAGGGCGTAGAGTTGATTTCCGTAACACCATCATTATTATGACCTCCAATATTGGAGTGCGCGATCTAAAAGATTTTGGCTCGGGCATTGGCTTTACCACCAAAGCAAATCGGGAGAATGAAGAAGAGGTAATGAAATCAACTATTCAAAATGCGTTGAAGCGTGCATTCTCTCCAGAATTTTTAAACCGACTTGATGATGTTATTGTGTTTAATTCTTTGCAGCGAGAACACATACATAAGATCATTGATATCACACTTGGAAAATTATTTGCTCGCATACTAACTCTCGGATACACCGTTGAGTTGACTGAAAAAGCAAAAGACTTCTTAGCGGAAAAAGGCTACGATCAACAATTTGGCGCAAGACCATTAAATCGTGCCATCCAAAAATATTTGGAAGATCCGGTCGCAGAGGAAATCCTGAAAGGGGAAGTGACAGAAGGCGCCATTATTATGGCAGACTATGAAGGGACGGGGGATGTGCTGACCATCAAAACAAAAAAGGGAAAAGCTTCCACGAAAGAAAAAAAGAGCGAATAGAGGAGCTACAAAAAAGGGGAATTTAATTCCCCTTTTTTTGTTTGCGTTTTTGTTACGCCCAATTGTAAATCAAAATTAGAGACTGCTTTTAAAGCACATTGTTTAGCTGCTCTTTTATTTTCTCCAGTTCTTCTTTCATCATCACCACCTGCTGCTGCATCTGTGCGTCATTGGCTTTACTTCCAATCGTGTTGATCTCCCTTCCAATTTCTTGTGCGATAAAGCCCAATTTCTTGCCGCTCGATTGCTTGTCGCTGAGCCCTTTGATAAAATAATCTAAATGCGTTCTAAGACGTACGCGCTCTTCGTGTATATCGAGCTTTTCAATGTAAAAGATAATCTCTTGCTCAAGTCGATTTGCGTCATATCCCTCGCCCCCAAAAAGCTCCTTCACATTGCCCTTTATTCTACTCCTGATTTTTTCTATCCGCTTAGGATCGATCTCTTCTACGGCAAACAAACCCTTCCTAATAGTTTCAATATAGTCGATCAATTTCTTCTCCAGCGATTTGCCTTCGGCAAGTCGAAATGATTCGCATTTTTCAATGGCCTCCCCGATCAAACTACGTACATTTTCCCACTCAGCCGGATCCAATTCTTCTTTACCATTGGCGATAGCTACATCAGGTGAAGAAAGAGCAATTTGAAAAATTGAATCTGTTGTTGAGGAAACTTTGTCGGCCAGCCGCTTGAGCTCCTTATAATAAGCGACAAACAGTTCTTCGTTATAGCGCTGAGCGATTTCCGGTCGCGCGGTTTGTTGATAATCAATCGCAAGAGAAATCTTACCGCGTTCGAGCCTATCCGCGACCCACGTTCGCAGTTCTAATTCCTTTTCAGAAAATCTCCGGGGCAGCCGCAAGCTCAAATCTAGAAACTTGGAATTTAGGGATTTCACTTCGACAGCAATTGCCAAGGAACCTGAATTGGAAACGCTTTGGCCAAAGCCAGTCATCGATCTAATCATGTAGTCTATTTTTAAAAATCAAAACCGATGGCCACGAATGGACGTGGGCTTTTGACAACAAAATTCTCAACCGGCCAGGCTAGGTCGAATTTAAGATAATAACCAAAAATCACAGATCGGAATCCAAACCCGTAGCTATAAAGCCATGGATTCAAGTACTCTCGGATTTCAACTTGAAATGGGTTACCAGTAATAAATCGTTCGGGGACATTTCTCACCCGACCGACACTTTGATTGTCGAGTGGAATTGGCCCAGTCCAACTACTCCCTATGTCGTAGAAGCCAGTCAGCTGCAGGTTTCTGAAAAAATTTGACGTGATTGGACTGCTTGACAACGCACGCACAAGAGGCACACGCAATTCAGCGTTGAGAACGGCCGCACTATTTCCGTAAAGAGTGCCATAATCAAAGCCTCGGAGATTGACGAACTCGGAAAATAGTAGATTTTCATTGTATGATCCGACTGGATGAACCAATGGATTTAATGCTCCGTCTCGATTGAACGCTTGGCCCGTATTCGGACCAAACCAATTGCTGAACCAATTGTCGGTACCGCCCAATAAATAACTCTTTGGTGCAGCACCAAAAAAACTTCCGGCATAACCGCGCACGGCAAAAACAATCTCCTTGTATATCTTTTGATAGCGTCTGATGTCCACCGAAACCTGACTAAAGCTTCTTCGCGAATTGCCAACTCCTTCATAGAAGACTGCACTCAGCTTCCCTCGAGTACCTTCAATAATATTCAACCCAGTAGTAATCGAATTATCGTAAACAATCTCCGCTCGCCCCCCTAGATAGGTTTGTGACCGCGAAGGCAAAAAGGTTGGAACACCAGAAGTAGGAATTTTTCTTCCTAAATCAACATATTGCGTATAACCTACAAATGGTTTTAGGGTAACTCGTGTGCGCACAGATATTGGATAGGAGGCGCCTAATTCCAGTTTTTGAAAAGAATATTTTTGTCTCTCGTCCTCAGTTGTTTCCCGTAGCAAAGGCTGCCAGAAAATTACCTTCCGGTCAAAACGAACGCTGTAATCAATTCGGTTTGGCAAATATTGAAACTCCCCAAACATATCTCCACTCTTAAAATCAAAAGCCGTTTGAAGACCCCCAAAAATTCGATAGTTCTCCAACATATCATTCATCTGCACTTCCAACTTTAACCCGGGACCGCGAAGTTGATCTATTACAAAACTGGTGACAATATTTTCATAGCTGAATTTTGGAAAATACGGAAACGGCCCCTTGACCCGGTTTACTTCTCTGGCTTTCATATAGCGCGTCAGGAATGTCTCGCTCGGCTGTTTATTCTTAATGGCCTCCTCTTCAAACACATAGTCGTCAGTGTTTAAGGGTTTCTCGGTCGGCTTCAACAATTCTTTTTTAGGAACGCTATCGGCCTTCGCAACGACTGGCGCTAATTCATCAAAAGTATAATCATCAGTATTAATGTTGTTATTTTTTTGGATGGCTTTTACGGTGTCCTTTTTTACTGGCTGCTCCACAGCCGGTTGCAGAGGCTCTGATTTTACAGTATCTATTTTTTCCTTAAGACGAGCATTGATCAAATCTTTAATGGAGGTTGCTTTTGGCTGCTCCTTCTTTTTTCGCTCTGTTAAAACCCTTGCTTGAGCCACTTCCTTTCTGCGGGTAGCGGGCGTGAAAACCTGTCGATCAAAATTCCGATTGCGTTCTACAAAAATATTTTCTCTCAAAGATTGAGTAAGTACTACGGCTTGCATCTTGTTGGTGTAGTTGATATCAAAATCCTTTACACTGGAGTTGTAGTTGGTCAACTGCGAATAAATACCTGTGGACATATTATACCTAAACAGGTTGGTAATGCCCCGCTGATCGCTGAGGTAGAAAAAATTATTTTCATCAACGGGCCGAACATGGAAATCTTTACTCAACGTATTGGTAACGCGCTTTAGTGAATTCACGGTGGTGTCGATGTTGTACAAAAAAAGATTGTAGTTGGGGGAAAGCTTTTGCAGCCCCTTGACGGAAACGTTCAACGAATCTGACGGTCTGTTAGAACTAAAAACTACCGTATTGGTATTGGGTATAAAAGCCGGATCCAGATCGTCAAACTTATCGTTGGTAAGTCTTTTCGTCCGATCTCTACGACTGCTCAGTAAGAATAAATCATTCTGCCCTTCGAAATCCGCACTCACAACTACGAGCCGGCCGTTATTCGAAAAATTGAAACTCCGGATATTTGAAAACTTGTCAAGCTCGCGAGGTAGTTTGGTTTTTGTGTTGAGGTCATACAGCCAAAATATATACTGCCCTTTTTTCACACCAATTACACCTAGCGTATTCGCATCAGCCCAACTGAGCAAGGGTATCCGATAGTCAACAGTTTGCTTGATGGCTCGCTTCCCGCCCGTTAAAATGACTTTTTCCTTGCCACTTTCTAATGACTTTACTTTTACCGTAAAGCTTCCTCGATCATTTTCAGCATACGCAATCTTTTTCCCATCAGGGCTGATCTTCACAGTGGTGTAGGTTAGAGTTCTTCGATGGTTCTCTGTAAACCGAGTGGAGTCTTGTAACGGCACATAGCTCTGACTTACTTTTTTCTCCATACCACTATAGAAAGCCCGCCAATCCACCAACAATTGCTTAAAGGGCATGCCAAGCGTGATTAAAATGCTGCGCTCTTCATTACGAATGATTCGTGTATAGTTAAGGATATTGTTGATGCTGCTCTTCCCATATTTTTCAACAATAAAGTTCCAAATCGACTGACCTACCAACGCAGCTTCCTTTCCAGAAAAACGCAATGCTTTATTTACTCTATTGCTTTGTACTAATTGCCTCACAAAATCGTCCATCTCCTCGTCCCAACCATGGGCCACATAATAGGAGCTTCCGTCAATAAACCATTCAGGCAAATTCAGCAATACTGAATTCTGAAACATGTCCTTTAAGCTACCGCCAAACATCATCTCATTCACCATCAAATCAGACATTTTGAAAATCAATTCTTCCTTGAATTCGTCCAGATTTCCCGGATGGGCTATTTCTACATAGGGCTTTATGAACTCTGTCTCGCCACCCGCACTGTACCTTGTGTGGTTCAGGCCAATATTGCTTTGCTGCAAATCAGTCACCGAATTGTACAAAAATACCTTTGTCTTTTGAGATGGATAAAAACCAATTAAGTCTGTAATTCTATCAAACTCCGACTCCAGGTATTGAAGGGCTTCTTCCGCCACCTTCCTGCGTTCTCCATAGAAATGGACATCAAAATTCTCAGAACTCAGGTACTTCCAATCAAATTTCTTGAATTGAATTCGGTTTTGACCAAACGTTTCTATGGTTTGCTGCGCGTGAACTGCACCCGTTGCAAACATCCAGACTAAAAATACCCCCCCAATCCTTCTCATATTTGCTTTGTTCGGCTTAAGATTTCGAATATAACGCATTAAATCTCTTAATATTTACTTCCTTCAGTATTTCCCCTTTGCCTTCCAACCAATCGGCTACTTGGGCAGAAAAATAGGGAGCCAAACTTACTCCTTTTGTTCCCAGCCCGTTAAAAATAACTAAATTTTTGTAGAGTGGATGACATCCGATAATCGGTCGCCTGTCAATAGTAGTTGGCCGGATTCCCCACTCCTGCGCTACCACAGAAAAGGGATTTTTTAAGAGTCCGGTTAACTTCTCAACTAACTCAATTCGGGCTTTATCAGTGACCTCATGGCTCAGGTTTTTTAGCTCATACGTTGCACCAGCTTTGTAGGTAGAGTTTCCATTGGATGGAACGATATAAACGCCCTTATTAAAAATTACAGCTGGCTCAAAATCCAAGTTTAATGTTACTGTTTCTCCTTTTAAAGGTCGAATGTGAAGCCAATCAAAAAAAGGATTTGCTTCAATTCCCTGGCAAAAAATAATCTTACGAGTGGTCATTCCATGGTACGAAACCGACTCGGACGATAACTCTAAGTCTTCTACCGCAAAATGAGAATCGCTCCAGGAATTATTCGAAATCAGAAATTTTCTGGTCGAGGCTAAAAAAGATACGGTATCCAAATACCCACAAGTGTTCAACAAAATCCCACCAAAGGGATCATTTACTTCGTTTCCAAAACCCGACTCAGTATATATCTTTTCCACAAAAGTACTCACCCCATTTTCAGCTGATTTGACCATCCAATTATTCTGCTCCTCAGCAGAATGAAACGGTCGATAAAGTAATGAAGGGAAAAAAAATCGTTGCCCAAATTGTTTCTCGCAGTCGGTATAGAAGGCGTGTAACGAAGCAAAAGTCTCTTCAGCCAACCAGGTCTTCACAATGCCCATCCCGGTTATGGGATTGAACAACCCAGCTGCCACACGTGAGCAATTGTTCTTTAGCGGCTCATCAAAAACCGATACTCTTCTACCTCTTTCCAAAAGCCGTATAGCTAAAGCAGAACCGGCAAGGCCCTGGCCAACAATAATATAGTCTACTTGAGGTTCGATAAAAATAATAGAGAACAAAAGTACTGCTTGCTAAGCTAATCAAGTACCAGCCAAGCAAGTTTTCGTAATTTTGCAGGATGACTATCCAATCGTTTGTTTTCAATCCATTTTCGGAAAACACCTACGTAGTATTTGACGAAACCAAGGAAGCGGTGATCATCGATCCCGGGTGCTACGAACCAACTGAGAAAGCCGAACTTGATCAATTTATTACATCGAAAGGTTTGACTGTCAAGTTTATTCTCAACACCCATTGCCATATTGACCACGTATTGGGTAATTTCCATTGCAAAACAAAATACAAGGCCCCCTTACTGATCCACCGAGAAGATGAAAAGGTGCTGTTAGCAGTACAATCATACGCCTCCAACTATGGATTTGCAGGCTACCAGCCCACACTCCCCGATCGGTTCTTAGAAGAAAATGAGTCTTTTACTTTTGGGAATACAAACTGGAAAATTCTATTTCTTCCTGGCCATTCTCCAGGGCATATTGCGTTTTATGACGAGCAAAAGAAAACTATTTTTAGTGGCGATGTACTTTTTAAAAGAAGCATTGGGCGAACAGATTTGCCCGGTGGCAATTTTGACGTATTGCTAAAAAGCATACAACAAAAAATCTTTCTATTACCTGATGACGTGGTAGTGTATTCAGGACATGGCCCTACAACAACATTAGGCGAAGAAAAAAAATTAAACCCTTTCTGCGCCCTGACCCATTGAGTATGAACATAAAAAAATACATCCCCAATTTTCTGACCTGTTGTAACCTGATTTGTGGCTGCTTAGGGATCGTTTACTGCCTCGAGGAAAGAAGTATTCCCGCGGCTTATTTTGTCTGGGTCGCGGCTCTGTTTGATTTTTTGGATGGCTTCGCTGCACGATTATTGAAAGTCCACTCTGTCATTGGTAAAGAATTGGATTCTTTAGCTGATGTAGTAAGCTTTGGAGTATTGCCATCACTTGTGATGTATAAGTTAATAGCCTCGTCATCATCTATTCCCTGGTTACCCTATACAGCGTTTATAATTGCAGCCTTTTCGGCATTACGGCTAGCCATTTTCAATGTAGACGAAACGCAGCGAGATAGTTTCAAAGGGTTGAATACCCCTGCAAATACTCTTTTTATCACTTCCCTACCGCTACTTTCTGGAAGCGTAGCTGCCTGGCTTCATCAAGGTTGGCTCTTAGTTTTAATTACCATTGTGTTCTCCCTTTTAATGGTTTCCCCGATCCAATTTTTTGCTTTTAAATTCAAAAACTTTACATGGTCTGACAACCGGTCACGTTTTAGCTTTATTGGCCTTTCGGCAGTATTATTAATCATTTTTCAGGTGGCAGCCATCCCTCTCATTATACTACTTTATATCCTTACATCGTTGATAGTTGGTGGCTTGAAAATGGAAAAACAATAAACTTGACAGTCCAGAGCAAAATAGCATTATCATTCTTCATTTTCTGTTCTTTGGCCTTGCCAACGTGCGGGCAAGTCACGTCAGTACTTTCTACTGGCGATTGGCATAAATTTTCTGTGGAAAATGATGGCGTTTACAAAATTGACTACGAACTTCTAAGAAAGACAGGTATTAATCCCGATCAAATCGATCCTCGAAATATTCAGCTCTTTTCAGGTGGCAATGGAATGCTTCCGCAGCCAAACAACAAATCAAGAATTGTCGATCTGGTACAATTATCATTGTTTGTTTCGGGGGAAGCCGATGGAAAGTTCGATCGTGGAGATTTTATTTTGTTTTTTGGCCAGGGGCCAGATAAATATGTATACAATCAACAAAAACAAATTTTTGAATACGAGAACCATCTTTATGCAGATAAGAATTTTTATTTTCTATCTGTAGGCGCAACTCAGGGAAAGAGAATTACTAATCAGGCAACAATTGAGGGGTCATTTCCCATCGTGCGAGAATTCGATGACTTTGCTTACTACGAGACTGAAAAATACAATCTATTAAAATCAGGACGGCAATGGTTTGGCGAGCAATTTGATAATACTACAGAGGCCGTCATTCGGTTTGATATTGCCGGTATTATTGACAATACTCCTATCAAAATGGCCAGTCACGTAATGGCGCAGTCAATCAGCGATTGCACGTTCAAAGTATTTTTTAACAACACGCCTATTCTAGATCAGCCTGTAACAGCCATACCCAATACCCAGTATGGGATTAAAGGCAGAATTACAAAAGACACGATTAGCATTAATTCATCCTCTATCAAAGCGTCTGCACAAAATACACAAGAGGTGAAATATCAGTTTACCAGAGGTAGCACCGCTGGGCTATCGGTAGGATACCTGGATTTCTTTCTTTTCACCATGAAAAGAAAACTGGCTCTATATGGCGATCAGACCATTTTTACTTCTTCGAAAAGTTTGGACAACACCGTTTCAACTTTTGAAGTAACATCCGTAAATTCAAAAACAGTCGTATGGGATATTACGGATCCCTTCAATACTGTTTTACAGTCATTAACACTTAGCGGCACCTCACTTTTGACTACAGCACCCACGTCTTCGTTAAAAAAATTTATTGCCTTTGATTCAGAGAAAACAAAATCTCCAACCTTTGAAATCACGATCAAAAACCAAAATCTTCATGCAGTCGATAACAAGAGCCTTATCATTGTTACTCATCCCGCTTTTAGGTCGGAAGCAGAGCGATTAGCAAATCACCGACAAAGCAAGAACGGTTTGTCAACACTGGTTGTTACTACTGATCAAGTCTATCACGAGTATTCCGGAGGCAAACAAGATGTCACGGCCATTCGCGATTTCATTAGGGATGTTTATCGGAAGCCCGGCTCATCGCTGAAGAATGTACTTCTATTCGGGCGTGGCTCTTACGATTATAAATCTCGCGTAGCCAGCAACACGAATTTTGTTCCCATCTATGAGTCGCTCAATTCGCTAAGCCCACTCGAAACATATTCGTCAGACGACTATTTTGGAATGTTGGAGAATAACGAGGGTGCCTGGTTGGAAAGCCCTGCACAAAATTCAACGATGGATGTGGGGATAGGCAGACTACCCGTAAAAAAAATAGAAGAGGCCAAGGCAGTTGTAGATAAACTGATCGAGTATGAAACAAATCCAAAAGCAAGAGGCGTTTGGCGTAAGGAAATACTTTTTGTGGCCGATGATGCAGACTTTAATATTCACCAAAGCCAGGCAGATCAAATGGCAAATTCGATCGATGTTTCAAATCCAGAGTTAAACATCAAAAAACTCTATTTGGATTCCTTCGATCAGATTCAACGAAACACAGGTCCGGCTAGCCCCGCAGCGACAAAGGCGCTTGATCTAGACATTCGCAAAGGAAAATCAATCGTGAATTACACAGGGCATGGCTCTGAGAAAGTTTGGATGCAAGAGCAAGTATTGACAGAAACAATAGTTTTAAACTGGAAAAATAGCCCGGAGTATCCACTGTTTGTAACCGCCACCTGCGAATTTGGTAGGAATGATGATCCTTTCATTATATCAAGCGGGGAACGTATTTTACTACAACCTAAAGGCGGAGGAATCGGGCTTGTTACCACCGCTCGTCCCGTCAACTCAAGTACTAATTTTACCCTCAATCGCGCATTTTATACAGCACTGTTTCTAAAGGAAAACAACAAGTACCGTGATCTTGGCTCAATATTTCGCGACACAAAAAACACAAGTATTTCGGGTGTATCCAATCGGAATTTTTCTTTGCTGGGAGATCCTTCAATGACCATTGGCTTTAGCAACAAAGAAGTCGTGATCGATGAAATAAAAACAACTACTGGGTCTTCAACATTAAAAGGGCTCTCCCAAGTTAAAGCAAAAGGGCAACTAAAAGAAGCCGGAACGAAACTAGCGAATTTCAATGGCGAAGTATTTATCACCCTCTATGATAAGCCAATCGTTGAAATCACGAAAGGCTCCGAAGGAACTTCGCCTTTCACCTATTCACAATGGGAGAATGTACTCTTTAGCGGAAGAGTCTCGGCAACCAATGGTAATTTTGAAGTTAGCTTTGTGATGCCCAGAAATGTAAATGCAATATCTTCAACGGGCAAGCTGAGTCTTTATGCTACCTCTTCGAACCAGGATGCTTTCGGATACTCTTCAAACTTTCAAGTTGGCGGTTTGGAACCGTCACCGACACCCGATACCACACCACCGGAAATCACACTTTTTTTGGGCGATACAACATATGTTGCCAGTGGAGTGGTAGGGCCAAATACAAATTTGGTAGCTCGCCTTTTTGATGAGAGTGGATTAAACACGACTTCATTTATACCAACCAACAACATGGTGGCCTTATTGGATAATCAGTATCGTTTTGTGGTTAACGACTACTACATTTCAGAAAAAGATAACTACAAAAAGGGCTTACTGATTTACCCGCTCGATACGTTGAAAAAAGGACGGCACTCACTTTCACTTACCGTTTCGGATACGTATAATAATACGAGCACGAAAATAATCGAGTTCGTAGTAAGCGATGGAAACCAAATTCAGATTTCAGAATTCTATAATTTCCCCAACCCGGTTACAGAATCCACGCGTTTCAGATTCACACACAGCCGCCCGGGCGAAGATTTAGTTGCCACTATCGTAATCTATAACTCGCAGGGGCAGATTGTTCACAGTCAGGAGCATGAGGTCAAAGAAAGCCAATACCAGGTAACCTTGGACGAATGGACTGGGGAGAACCCCGATGGCAGAAAATTAAGCAATGGTTTATACATTGCACGCCTATTTGTTCGTTCCGTAACGGACGGCTCAAATAATGAGTTGGCCTCGAGATTAATAATAATGAATTAGTTAACTTTACCGCCTAACTGTTGATGATGAATAAGTTAAATAAAGGTTGGATCTTCATTTTCACTTTTGGCGCCTATTTGGCAGCCCAAGGTCAACCAAATGGGACAATTAACTACCTGACTACTCAAACTCAAGTACAAGGGCAAGGAACCCTTGTAGGGCAAGACCCCAACAATAAGAATATTACTACAGCAGTACCTTTCTTAATAATTTCGCCAGATAGCCGTGCAGCTGGAATGGGCGATGTGGGAGTGGCCACCTCACCCGATGCTGCATCAGCTTATTGGAATGCGGGAAAGCTTGCTTTCATTGACAAAGGTTATGGCGGTTCGTTATCTTACACACCATGGCTGGGTAAAATAATTAATGACATGAGGGTGATCCATTTAAGTGGCTTCTATAAAATCAACCGTGAGGAGGCGGTAGCTGCCTCTATGAAATATTTCGACTTAGGAGAAATTGAGTTTAGGGACAATGGGAATGTGTCTCAGGGTCGCTTTAATGCTAGAGAGGTTGCCTTCGATGGCACATACTCACGGCTATTGACTGACAATTTTAGTGCAGGTGTTACATTGCGATATATTTACTCGAATTTAACCGGTGCTTTACCAACGACTGATGCAACCGCTGCTCACTCAGCAGCGGTGGATATTGGCGTATACTACACTAAGCCACTAAAATCAAAAAATGCCACGCTTTCGTGGGGAGCTTCTATATCTAATATTGGCGCTAAAGTATCCTATACAAATTCAGGAAACCCTGATTTCATACCCACTAATTTGAGATTGGGTGGTGCTTATAAGATGGATTTAGATCCGATGAATAGTTTAACATTCGCGCTGGATTTTAATAAACTAATGGTTCCAACAACTGCTCCGGGAAGCAGAAACAAACCTCTTCTAAACGGAATTTTCGGCTCTTTTTCCGATGCCCCCGGGGGTTGGCAAGAAGAATTGAGCGAGGTGACAATATCAGGCGGTTTGGAGTACTGGTATAATCAAACATTTTCAGGCCGCCTTGGATATTTTTTTGAAGACCAAACGAAAGGAAATAGAAAATACTTAACTGCTGGAGTTGGACTTCGGTATAATGATTTCGGGGTAGACGTTGCTTACCTGGTGCCTACAAACCAACGAGAAAGTCCATTGGCGGAAACGATTCGATTTACCATTCAATACCTCATTGCCAAAAAAGCAAAATCAGAAGAATCTGTAACTGATTAATTGAATGCTCGATCGAAGGACCCCACCTAACTTTAGTACTGAGTTTCAATTCAATTTACCAAGCCCAGAAATCATTGCCCTTAAAGACAATTTGTCTTTAGTGTGGCTTAAAGAAATCCAACAAGATATTGTAAAGGTTGATTTTGTCTTTGAAGCGGGGAAATGGCATGAACCCAAAAAAGGAGTGTCCTATTTTACGGGACACATGCTGGAAAAAGGAACATCGAATTTTACCGCTGAAAAGATTGCAAGCGTTTTAGATCAACAGGGCGCCCAACTAGAAATTTCTTCCGGAGCAGATTTTACTTCTGTAAGTCTTTATTCTCTAACAAAAAATTTTGAGGCTGTTTTGTCCCTAGTGATTGAAATTCTTACTGAGCCCACTTTTCCCGAACAAGAACTGGATCTATTGTCCAATATTTTTTTGGATACCCTGAAAGTCAATAACGAAAAGAACAGTTTTGTGGCGGCTAAGGTCTTCAATAGAAATGTGTTTGGGGTTGACCATCCCTATGGGAGATCTGTAGATGAAGAAGCTGTTAATGCGATCAGCGCCTCCGACTTAAAATCTTTTTTCCTTAACGCATTTTCACCAATTGAAATCTACTTAACGGGAAATTTAACCAAGCACCAATTTTCATTACTTACAAATGAAATCAATAGGCTAAGGAACCAATCAAAAAAAATACCCAGTTTTATTGATTCCGTAGGTGGGCTAGCTGTTGAAAAGATTGTCTGGGATAAGAGCCTTCAATCAGCAATCAAAATCGGTAAGAAGACAATCAATAGATGTCATGCCGATTATCCTGGCTTGTTGTTAGCAAATCATATACTAGGTGGCTATTTTGGCTCAAGACTGATGAAGAATATCAGAGAAGAGAAGGGCTTAACCTATGGAATTCATTCGTCTTTGAGTTCTTACTTAAACAGTGGCGTTTTCAGCATTTCAACTGAAACGAATAAAGATAAGGCGGAACAAGCCCTCACTGAAATCGAGAAAGAAGTGAAAACAATGCTATCCATTCCGGTAGAAAAGACAGAACTGAGCACTGCAAAAAATCACTTTTTAGGAAATCTCCAACTGGAGATATCAAATCCATTTGCGGTTACTGAAAAACTAAAAAATATTCGATTGAATAAGTTGCCTGCTTCATATTATCAGGATCTCTATAAGGCAATAATTGTTGCGAGTGATAGGGATCTATTGAGGATAACAAACGAATATCTCTCTCCAGCAAGCTTTCACTTAGCCTTAGTTGGATAAACATATAGGGGTTTGATATAATAAAAAAGGCAACGACCTACTCTCCCGGATTTTACTCTAGTACCATCGGCGCTGGCGGGCTTAACTTCTCTGTTCGGAATGGGAAGAGGTGGACTCCGCCGCCAAAGTCACCTCAAGACCTTTGACATGCGTATGGCGAAAAAACAACAAAAGCATTTGCACAGGACAGACACACTTGTACACGCCCGAAGCGTACGGGCAATTAGTACCGCTCGGCTTTGGCATTACTGCCTTTACACCTGCGGCCTATCAACGTCATAATCTCTGACGACCCTTAAAGGAAGTCTCATCTCGGGGCGGGTTTCGCGCTTAGATGCTTTCAGCGCTTATCCCTACCCAACATGGCTACCCGGCGGTGCAGCTGGCGCTACAACCGGTACACCAGAGGTTGGTCCAGCCCGGTCCTCTCGTACTAAGGCCAGATCCCCTCAAACTTCCAACGCCCATCACAGATAGGGACCGAACTGTCTCACGACGTTCTGAACCCAGCTCGCGTGCCACTTTAATGGGCGAACAGCCCAACCCTTGGGACCTTCTCCAGCCCCAGGATGTGACGAGCCGACATCGAGGTGCCAAACCTCCCCGTCGATATGAGCTCTTGGGGGAGATCAGCCTGTTATCCCCGGCGTACCTTTTATCCTTTGAGCGATGGCCCTTCCATGCAGAACCACCGGATCACTATATCCAACTTTCGTCCCTGCTCGACTTGTCAGTCTCACAGTCAAGCACCCTTATGCTATTGCACTCCACGTACGATTACCAACCGTACTGAGGGTACCTTTGAAAGCCTCCGATACACTTTCGGAGGCGACCACCCCAGTCAAACTACCCACCACGCAATGTCCCTTGTAAAAGGTTAGGCACCAAGGAGATAAAGGGCGGTATTTCACCGTTGACTCCCCTAGACCTAGCGGCCCAGGATCAAAGCCTCCCGCCTATCCTACACATCATCCCCCCAGTACCAATGCGAAGCTATAGTAAAGGTGCACGGGGTCTTTCCGTCCCGTGACGGGTACACGGCATCTTCACCGTGACTACAATTTCACCGAGCTCATGGCCGAGACAGCGCCCAGATCGTTACACCATTCGTGCAGGTCGGAACTTACCCGACAAGGAATTTCGCTACCTTAGGACCGTTATAGTTACGGCCGCCGTTTACTGGGGCTTCAGTTCAGCGCTTCGCGATTGCTCGCTAACGCCCCCCCTTAACCTTCCAGCACCGGGCAGGTGTCAGGCCTTATACTTCATCTTTCGATTTCGCAAAGCCATGTGTTTTTGTTAAACAGTCGCCTGGGCCATTTCTCTGCGACCTCCATTGCCGGAGGCACCCCTTCTCCCGAAGTTACAGGGTTAATTTGCCGAGTTCCTTAGCCATGATTCACTCGAGCACCTCAGGATATTCTCCTTGACTACCTGTGTCGGTTTGCGGTACGGGTACCATATCAATATGCTTAGAGGGTTTTCTTGGAAGTCTGTTTACACTGTCTATCTCTTCAGCCGAAGCCTCTGAGTACTGTTGGGTTCGACAAAAAATGCGGATTTGCCTGCATCTCCTATATCTACACCTTTCAACGCCCTATTCCGTCAGGGCGCGCAGCTTTCACTCCTCCTTCACCTCATCGCTCAATACGGTAGTACTGGAATATTAACCAGTGATCCATCGAATACGCCTTTCGGCTTTTCCTTAGGCCCCGACTTACCCGCGGATGATTAGCATTGCCGCGGAAACCTTAGTCTATCGGTGGGCAGGTTTCTCACCTGCCTTATCGTTACTTATGCCTACATTTGCTTTTCCAACCGCTCCACCAAGAGTTATCTCTCAGCTTCTCCGCTGTTGGAATGCTCCCCTACCACTTGTATTACTACAAATCCTAAGCTTCGGTACTACATTTTATGCCCGATCATTATCGATGCCCTGTCGCTCGACCAGTGAGCTGTTACGCACTCTTTAAAGGAATAGCTGCTTCCAAGCTAACCTCCTGGCTGTCGCAGCAACTGGACCTCCTTAGTTCAACTTAATGTAGATTTTGGGACCTTAGCTGTAGGTCTGGGTTCTTTCCCTCTCGGACACGGACCTTAGCACCCGCGCCCTCATTGCAGGGTATATTTGGCAGCATTCGGAGTTCGTCAGGATTTGGTAGGATGTGACTCCCCCTAGTCCTATCGGTAGCTCTACCTCTGCCAAACTCAACCCCCACACTGTTCCTAAAAACATTTCGGGGAGTACGAGCTATTTCTCAGTTTGATTAGCCTTTCACCCCTACCCTCAGCTCATCCAAAAACTTTTCAACGTTTACTGGTTCGGGCCTCCACCCCGTGTTAACGGGGCTTCACCCTGGCCAAGGGTAGATCACAAAGTTTCGCGTCTACTCCCACTGACTATGCGCCCTATTCAGACTCGCTTTCGCTCCGGCTGCATGATTCAAATCATTTAACCTCGCCAGTGACAGTAACTCGTAGGCTCATTATGCAAAAGGCACGCCATCACTCCATCTCGGAGCTCTGACCGCTTGTAGGCGTATGGTTTCAGGTTCTCTTTTCACCCTCCTGTTCGGAGTACTTTTCACCTTTCCTTCACAGTACTGGTTCACTATCGGTCTCTCGGGAGTGTTTAGCCTTACCGGATGGTGCCGGCAAATTCAAACGGGGCGTCTCCGACCCCGCCCTACTCAGGATACCACCTCTCCCCTCGGACTTCCTTTACGGGGCTCTCACCCTCTTTGGCCTGGTTTCCCACCCAGTTCATGTCGTCCTCGGTTTCAATTATGTGGTCCTATAACCCCCAACTGGCCGTGACCAATTGGGTTTGGGCTCTTGCGCGTTCGCTCGCCACTACTTGCGCTATCACTGTTGTTTTCTCTTCCTCCGGGTACTTAGATGTTTCAGTTCCCCGGGTTCGCTTCCGCCTTCCAGCGGATACCATGCCTTCGGCATGGTGGGTTGCCCCATTCGGACACCTACGGATCAAGCCCTGTTTGCGGGTCCCCGTAGCTTTTCGCAGCTTACCACGTCCTTCTTCGCCTCCGAGAGCCTAGGCATTCCCCATACGCCCTTCTCTACTTCTTCTAATTCAATTCTAAAAATTCAACTAACTGGCGGCCTTGCGGCCTGCCCTGTTATTTGCTCTTGTCATTTCTTCGCCAACATGTCAATGAACTTTTTACCAGTATACAGCCCTAAACGTCTTGTGACTATTTCACACAAGCGGCCTAAGGCATCTAGTAATGTGGTAATCAAGTCGATGGTCAACAGTCAATGGTGTGTTGACTTGGCCTCATTTTCGCACCGTGATTGCCTCGCTTTCTACTTTTTTTTCAACTTAGCACCGATCTCGTTTGATCAATGTGTTCTTCTCTTTCTTCAACTATTACTTACTACTAGTCTTTTTTCCTTCCCTCTTTCACTACTCTCATCCTCCAAGGCTTCACTTGGGTCTGAACCCTCCTTCGCTTGGATCAACCCTCCTTCGCCAAGGCTTCGGAGGGTGAAGTGGAGAATATCGGAGTCGAACCGATGACCTCCTGCTTGCAAAGCAGGCGCTCTAGCCAGCT